>Ga0209643_1000105_pt1 | contig 205066 bp, 205 predicted proteins | sample AutmiccBRH37_all_FD_187383 | JGI IMG/M metagenome (GOLD analysis project Ga0209643, IMG submission 187383) | Deep subsurface microbial communities from Mt. Terri, Switzerland - Autotrophic microbial communities BRH/37_all (SPAdes) (version 2) | ecosystem: Environmental > Aquatic > Deep... | reverse complement strand
CCGTCGCCCTCCTGGCCGAGGAGAAGTCGGCGCCGATATGGGGCAGGGGGGCACGGGCGAGGTCGCGCTCGACAATGGTGGAAGCCTCGGCCTTGGCGGACAGGTCGTCGGCGAGCTGGCGGGCGATCTTGTTGGAGAGCGAATCGTCGCCGCGCGTGCTGCCGGTTACGAGAAGGATGGAGGACATGGAGGTCACCTCTTGGTGTGAAACGGTCTTTCCACCCGTGGCCCTGGGAGCCGGCCTCAGGCGGTGAGTCACAGATAATCGCCATTTCCCATCGATTGAACTGTGATAATGTGGATCGAAACTATCGATGAAGTGGATAGAGCCATGCTTCCCAATCCCACACTGGACCAGTTGCAGGTCTTCGTCGCCGTCGCCGAGACGGGCAGCTTTTCGGCCGCCGCCCGTCAGCTCAACCGCGCGCAGTCGGTGATCAGCTACACGATCGGCAATCTCGAGGCGCAGCTGCAACTGACGCTGCTCGAGCGCAGCGGTTCGCGCCAGCCGGTGTTGACCGATGCCGGGCGGGCGATCCTCGAAGATGCGCGCCGGATGATTTCGGACCTCAACAGCCTGCGCGCCCGCAGCAAGGCGTTGACGCAGGGCCTCGAGGGCGAAGTGAAGCTTGCCGTCAGCGTCATGGTGCCGGACCGGCTTCTGGTCGAGGTATTGCGCGACTTCCAGGAGAGTTTCGAGACCGTGCGATTGCGGCTGACGGTCGGCAGCCCGTTTCTCGTCAGCCGTCTGCTGGACCAGGGCGCGATCGACGTCGGCATCGGCGGCTCGATGGAGATGTCGACCGATGCCCTGACCAGCGAGCGGATCGGCGTGTCCTTCCTGACGCCGGTCGCGGCCAGCGATCATCGCCTGGCCAGGCTTGGGCGGCGCCTCTCGATTTCGGACGTGCGCGAGGAGATCCAGATCGTCGTCGCCGATTCGACCGCGCCGAGCGACGGCAAGGATTTCAATGTGTTCTCGCGCCGCACCTGGCGAGTGAGCGACATGGCGACAAAGAAGCAATTGATCGCCGGAGGGCTCGGCTGGGGCGGCGTGCCGCTGGCGATGCTTCGCGACGAGCTGGCGAGCGGCGAGATCGTCCGGCTCGACGTCGATGCCTACGAGACGATGGACTATCCGATCTTCGCCGCCTGGCCCGCGGCGAGCCCTCCGGGGCCGGCGGCAAAATGGCTGGTCGAGCGTTTTCGCGACACGCTGGTGGGTTGCCCGACCTCGGTGTCCGACGCTCTGCAGTTGCTGCATGAGACACCGGCGCATGGGGCGGAGCCGAGTCGCCTGAACAGGGCGGGTTGAAAACGGGGTGCCTCGGCACCCCGCAAGTCAGGCGTTCCGTCGGCCTCCTCAGAGAACCAGGCGGAACTTGGCAAAGCCCTCGGCGGCGTCACCGGCATCCTCGATCCTGGCGCCCTTGATCGCCGAGGCATATTGCCGGCCCTTCGGCCCGCTCTCGAAAATCGCCGTCGTGTCGGCCATCGGGGCGAACGACCAGTTGCCGTCGGCCGACGGATTGATCTCGCCCTGCGCGATGATGTAGCGCACGATCACGTCGCGATTGGTGTCGGGGGCCACGAAGACCACCTTGTCGGCTGCGATCTCGGGGAACTTTCCACCGCCGCCGGCGCGGTAATTGTTGGTGGCGACGACGAATTTCTGCGCCGGGTCGATCGGCTTGCCGTCGAACATCAGGTTGACGATGCGGTTCGCGTCCGGGTTCACCGCCTTGCCTTCCTTGTCGAACTTCGCCGGCTGCGACAGGTCGATCTGGTAGGTCACGCCGTCGATCACGTCGAAATTGTAGGACGGGAAGTCCGGATTGAGCAGCGGCTGGTCCTTATTCCCGGGCTTCAGCTGATTGAACATGCCGGCCGACATTTCCAGCCAGTTCTTGACCTGCTCGCCGGTGATCACCACGGCCTGGACGGTGTTGGGATAGAGGTAGAGGTCGGCGACGTTCTTGATGGCGATGTCGCCCGCCGCGACATCGGTGAAATAGTCCGCGCCGCCGCGTCCGCCGGCCTTGAAGGGAGCGGCGGCCGAAAGCACCGGCAGGTCCTTGTGCGGGCCGTCCTTCAGCATGTCCTTGATGTACCAGGTCTGGGCATTGGAGACGATCTGCACCGACGGGTCGTCGGCGACGAGCGCGAAGTAGGAATAGAGCGGCGCCGAGGTCTTGCCGACGGGCGTGCGGACATAGTCGAGGGTTGCCGCATGGTCGTCGGCGACCGAGGTGACAACCTCGGTCTTGTCGGTGACATCGGCGACGATCTTGCGGTTTTCGTCACGGTGGTAGATCGGCCGGGCTTCGCAGGTGAAGTCGACGATCTTCCAGCCACTGCCGTCCTTTTCGATCAAGAGATCGATCAGGCCCATATGCGAGCCCCAGAAACCGGCCATGACCGCCGGCTTGCCGAGCAACGTGCCTCTGGCCGCATCGACGCCCTGGATATCGGCGAAATCCTTGGGGCCGGGGAAGACCAGATGCTGGTGGCCGGTGAAGATCGCATCAATGCCGTCCACGCCGGCGAGATAGAGCGAGGCGTTCTCCATGCGATCCGTCTGGCCCTTGCCGTCGATGCCGGAGTGGGACAGGGCGATGACGATGTCGGCGCCTTCCTCCTTCATCGCCGGCACCCAGGCGCGGGCCGCCTCGACGATGTCGCGGGTCTGGCCTTTGCCTTCGAGATTCTTGGCGTCCCACAGCATGATCTGCGGCGGCACGAAGCCGATGAAGCCGACCTTGATCGGGTTCTCGCCGCCGGCGCCGTCCTTGATCATCTTCTCGACGATGACATAGGGCTTGAAGTGCAGTTCGTCCTTGGTCGGGTCGCTGGCGAGCTGGCCCTTCGTCAGGTTGGCGCAGACGATCGGGAAGTTCGCGCCGGCGAGCGTGTTGAACATGAAGTCGAGGCCGTAGTTGAACTCGTGATTGCCGACCGTGCCGCAGTCATAGCCGAGCACGTTCATCGCCTTGATCACCGGATGCAGGTCGCCGGCCTTCATGCCCTTCTTGTAGGCCATGTAGTCGCCCATCGGATTGCCCTGGAGCAGGTCGCCATTGTCGACGAGCATCGAGTTTCCGGCCTCGGCGCGAATGCTGTCGATGATCGAGGCGGTGCGGGCGATCCCCATCGTGTCGTTCGGCTTGTCGGCATAATAGTCGTAGGGCATCACGTTGACGTGGATGTCGGTCGTTTCCATCAGCCTCAGATGCGCCTGGGTGGCATTGCCATTGGCGCGCACGGCAAAGGGATGAAGCGTGATCAGCGCCGTCGTGGCGGCGAAACCGCCCAGAAAGGCGCGGCGGGACATGGGGTGGAGATCGATCAGGGACGACATGGGGGCTCCTTCAAAAAGGCGGTCTCGAACGGAAGACTAGGTCCGTTCGCGCAGGAGTGCATCCGTAAAATGACAGGGGTGTGATGGCCGGCATACACCGGACATGCGCATTTTGGAGGCGCGACGGTCGCATAAGGTTGTGCAATCATATTGGAGCAATCTGAGATTGCAATTGCCGAGCCTGTGGAGTAATATGGATCATTCTCGAAAATGGGAGGGGACCATGCAGTGGTTGAAGTCCGCATTTGTCGCTGGTGCTCTGGGGGGAATGTCTCCCGAACTGGCACGTCTTCTCGTTCGTGTGCAGGATGGACAGCTTGCCGCTTGGCTCGCGCGCCTTGTCGACAAACCAGCAACGTCGATCGCTTTTGCCGTTGCGGCATCGATCGTGATCTTTGCTCTCTTGGGTTTGCTGGGCGGGCTCGTTGCGCATTTCGGCAATGAGCCGAACATCGGAAAGGCCTACATGTTGGGCATAGGCGCGCCCGCCTTCATCCTGTCGACCGTCGGGGCATCGAGCCCGCCGGATCAGGTCACCAAGGATACGAAGGTGGAACAGGTCGGAGCGCGCTTGTCGACGGTTCCGACGTCTACAGGGGTCGGCTGGCTGGAGCTATTGGTCGGGACCGCTCATGCCCAGACGGCGCTGCCGACACCGGAGCAGGGTGCGCCCCTGCTGACGCTCGACACCTCGGCAATTGCGGGGGATTGTGCGGATTGCCGGTTGATCTTCAAGGATGTCTCGGGAAGCGTTCTGGCCTCGGAGGCGGTGGGGGCTGCGGGTGGTTCGTTCAGCCTGCCTGTTCCGGACGCGGCCGCAACGGCGACGCTGGAGGGTGTCGCGAACGCTAACAACGCGCAGTTCTCGCTCGATGCACTCGGAGAGGCCGCCGCCGCCCCGTCGGGCGAGCCGCTGGCGCTGGAGATCAGCAAGAGCCGCAACTTCGCCAATGATCTTCGCTTCCTGCTCGGCAACAATGCCATTCAACCATTCGACATCGAGCTGAAGGCGACGCGAATGGAAATGATCCGCTAGGAGCTAGCGCGCCAGCACCGGCCGCACCTCCTTGTGGAAGTTGCGGAAATAGGCCGACATCTGCGCCAGCGTATTGCTGTTCTGCTTGATCTGCACGCCGAGGCGGCCGTTGCGGCACCACCGCACGGTGCCTTCGATAAGGCCGATGGCGTCGTTCTCGATCAGCACGGTGCTGCCGCTGGCCGCATGCAATTTCCCATAGATCTCGAAGGCGATGCCGGTGCGCGAAATATTCAGGACGCGGCCGTCCGTCGACTGGTTGAGATGACGGATCCGGCTGTCGATCCGGCACTGGCTGCGGGCGGATTTTCGAACATCCATGTTCAGTTTCGGCTGCATCGGCTTCTCGCGCTCAAGACAGGTGGTTCATCTTGAAGGAGAATAGGGACGAACTCTTTCCGTCACCTGAAGCGAGATGGTAAAAATCTCGCCATCCTATAGGCCGACATTCGAGCGTTCGATCACCTCGCGCAGGGCAAAGCTGGAATTGATCTTCACCACATGCGGCAGGGCCGACAGCCAGTCGCGATGGATTCGCTCGTAATCCTGGAGATCCTTGGCGGCGACGCGTAGGATGTAGTCGTATTCTCCCGACATCAGGTAGCAGACGAGCACATGCGGGCATTTCTTCACCGCCGTCTCGAACTCGGCCAGCGTCTTGGCGAACTGGCCCGATAGCGAAATGTGGACGATCGCCACCATCTTGTAGTCGAGCGCCTTGTTCGACAGGCGCGCATGGTAGCCGCTGATAATGCCCGACCGCTCCAAGAGGTCGTGCCGGCGCGAACAGGCCGAAGGGCTGAGGCCCACCTTCTGCGCCAGCTCGGCATTGGTGATGCGGCCGTTCTGTTGCAGTTCCTTTAGGATGGCAAGATCGATGGTGTCGAGATCGGACATTCGAAGAACCTTCGAAGACTATAAGAAAAACGCAATTTTCTGCGAAAAATTCCGTCAGGCAAGCGGAATTTGCAAGGACATTGTCCCGGCTCCGATGTTTCAATTCGCGCCTTGATCAATGACCGGCCTGAAGCCGGCACGAGAGGAACAAAGATGCGCGTTGGCTGCCCGAAGGAAATCAAAAATCACGAATATCGCGTCGGTCTGACGCCAGGCGCGGTGCGCGAATACGTGGCGCACGGCCACGAGGTGCTGATCGAGACGGGCGCGGGCGCGGGCATCGGCGCGGACGACGGCGCCTATATCGCCGCCGGCGCCAGGATCGCCGCATCGGCCAGCGATGTGTTTGAAAAGTCCGACATGATCGTCAAGGTCAAGGAGCCGCAGCCGAGCGAATGGGTGCAGTTGCGCGAAGGACAGATCCTCTACACCTACCTGCACCTCGCCCCCGATCCGGATCAGACCAAGGGGTTGGTCGAAAGCGGCGTCACCGCCGTCGCCTATGAAACCGTGACCGATGATCGCGGCGGCCTGCCGCTGCTTGCGCCGATGTCGGAAGTGGCGGGTCGTCTCGCCATCCAGGCGGGTGCGACCGCCCTGCAGAAGGCCCATGGCGGTTCCGGCATCCTGCTCGGCGGCGTGCCCGGCGTTCTTCCCGCCAAGGTCGCCGTCATCGGCGGCGGCGTCGTCGGGCTGCATGCGGCCCGCATGGCAGCCGGTCTCGGCGCCGACGTCACGATTATCGACCGCTCGCTGCCGCGGCTGCGCCAGCTCGACGATCTGTTCGCCGGCCGCGTCCACACGGTCTATTCGACGATCGACGACCTGGAGCGCGAAGTCTTTGCCGCCGATCTGGTGATCGGCGCGGTGCTCATTCCCGGCGCCGCCGCGCCGAAGCTGGTCACCCGCGACATGCTCTCCGGCATGAAGGAAGGCTCGGTCATCGTCGACGTGGCGATCGACCAGGGCGGCTGCTTCGAGACTTCGCACGCCACCACCCATTCCGATCCGACCTATGTGGTCGACGGTGTCGTTCACTATTGCGTGGCCAACATGCCGGGCGCAGTTCCGGTCACCTCGGCACATGCGCTGAACAATGCCACGCTGATGCATGGGCTTGCGCTCGCCGATCGGGGCTTGCGCGCCATTGCCGAGGACCGGCATCTGCGCAACGGCCTCAATGTCCATCGCGGGCGCATCACCAACGGACCCGTTGCCGAGGCGCTGGGCTATGAGATGCACGCGCCGGAACTCGTGCTCAACGTGGCCTGATCGCGGCTCTTGAGTTTCTTCCCGTTTCCCCGGCGTCATGTCACCGATTGCCGGGGAACGGACACAAGGGGCTGGCCTTTCCCATCAGTCCGGCCCCTTTTTTTCGTTCTCGTCTTCAGGCCCGGTCGATCCGGCACTGGTAGCAATTGTTGCGCGCCGAGCGCACATGGACATAGGCGATCTCAGGATTTTCGAGGAGTTCTCGCGCTCGGTCCTCGACCTTCTCCCGCAAGATGACGGCGCCGGTGCCGTAGATGATGCGGTCGTCATGACCATAGCCGCGCAGGATGAAGTCCGGGCTCTTTGTCAGCACCGGCGGCATGACCTCGCTTGCGGTGTAGCGCGGGCAGGGCTCGCCATGCAGGAAGATCGGCCCGGTCTCGGCATAGGGCTGGAGGGACGGGAAGGGGCGATAGGCGAGGGTGAGATAGGGTTCGCCTTTGCCGATGAAGTCCAGGCAGTGGCGGCACGGATAGCCGTCCGCTTGGGTGAAGCGACTTTCGGGACTGAGCCCGTAGGCATCAGGCGCGCCGGCCCACAGGGCTTCGGCGTCGGAGGTGGGGATGGCGTTAAAGGCAATGGTCGTCATCGGGGTCGTCTCCGCTTGGATGCGACGACCATGCAGCCGACGGCGATGGCCGGCCACCCGATTCCTGCCGCGCGCCAAGGATTTGCGCCCCAGCGGCGCCGCGTCTTCATCAGAGAGCGCGGCGCGGAACTTGTTGCGGGGAAGGAGCCTTGCCCTTAGAGCGCCGCGCCATCGCGGCGCAACATTTGCAGCAGCTCGTGTTCGCTCAGCGGATCGACCAGGGCCTCATAGGTCTCGACCGGCGAGAAACCGAACTGCTGATAGAGCTGCAGCGCGCGCGGATGGTCGAGCGTATTGGTCGTGACGGAGACCTTCTGCGGGTTGGACTGCCAAGCCGCATAGAGCGCCTGGAGCAGGAACCATTTGCCGAGCCCCAGACCGAGCGCATGCTCGAACAGGCCGAAATAGGAAAGTTCGACCAGTTCTTCGCTTTCCTGGCTGAGTTCGTAGAAACCCGCCGGTGCACCGTTCACGTAGAGCACCGAAATGGTGACCTTGGGCGCATGGATGATCGCCTTGAGTTCGCCTTCGCTCATCCGCAGGCGCTGGTACCAATGCCAGCGCGCGCCGACCTGCCGTTGCAGGAAGCGGTAGAACGGCACGGGGATTTCATGGGTACGCATGATCGCCGTCTGGATATTGACCGGGATCGGCAGGCTCGCTTTGGGCGGCGCCGTCATTTCGAGCCGTGTGACATGGGCGGTCAGCGGCCCATGCGCGGTGGTCGGCACGGTTTCGGCAGGTCCCGTCGCCACCGGCGTGTCGTCGCGTCCGCCCCATTCCGACCACGACCCGTCATAGAGTGAATTGTCGGTGTGCCCGAGCGATTCCAGGGCAAGCGTCACGACGGCGGCGGTGACGCCCGAGCCGCAGCTGGTAATGATCGGCTGGCTCAAATCGATGCCGGCCTCGGTGAAGATCGAACGCAGCGTCGGCAGGTCCTTGAGATGGCCGTTTTCCGAGAGCGAGGAGGCAGGAACGCTGCGGGCGCCGGGGATGTGACCGGAGCGCATCCCGGCGCGGGGCTCGGGCTCTTCACCGGTAAAGCGCCCGGCAGGCCTTGCATCGGCGATCTGGCGAATGCCACTTTCGGCAATGTCGCGCATCTCATTGAAGGAGGTGACGCGGCTGCGATCAAAATTATAGTCGAAGGTGACGGGAGCCGGCTCCGGAAGATCGGTTTCCAGAGGCCTGCCTTCGGCCTTCCAGGCGTCGATGCCGCCGTCGAGCACGTAGACATTGCGCGCACCCATGACGCGCAGCATCCACCAGGCGCGCGGTGCCGAGAAAAAGCCGGGGCCGTCATAGACGACGATGGTGTCGGTCACGGAAATGCCGAGCAGGCCCATCTCCTCGGCGAATTTGGCCGGAGAGAGCAGCGAATGGGGAAGCCCGGTGGTCTGATCGGCGATCGCGTCCTGGTCGAAGAAGACGGCGCCGGGAATGTGCCCCGAGGCATATTCGACCGCGCCGTTGCGGCCCTGGGCCGGCAGATACCATGACGCGTCGACGATCCTGAATTCCGGTGCGCCGAGCTGCTTTTCCACCCAGTCGGCGGATACGACGAAACGGCTTCTCTCCGCGGCCATGCACTTCTCCCCATGCTCTTTCAGGTCAAGGCCTCCGGGGTGCCGAAACGAATGCGGAACCGACGGTTCTCCTTGCCTTTTTTCTCGATTTTGGCGATGTGAATCGCCCCGACCTCCTGGGTCTCGGAGACATGTGTGCCGCCGCAGGGCTGGCTGTCAACGCTCGAATTCTCCCCGATGCACACCAGGCTGACGCGTCCCATGCCGATCGGCGGTCGCACGTTCTTCGATTTGACGATGGCGGGATTGGCGGCGAGTTCCTCGTCGGTGATCCACTGGACGAAGACGGGGTGATTTTCCTCGACGAGCCGCATCATGTCGGCCGTCACCTGCTCCTTGTCGATCGTTTCGCCCATGTCGAAGTCGACGCGGCTCTCGTCCTCGCCGACCGCGGCGCCGGTGATCGGATAGGGACAGACGACGGACAGCAGGTGACAGGCGGTATGCATGCGCATCAGCTTGTAGCGGCGTGGCCAGTCGACATGCAGCACCAGCTTTTCGCCGAGCAAGGGTGCGGCTTGCCCCTCTGCCGGCTGGTGCAGGATGATGTCCTTGCTCTCGCCGTGACGGGTGAGTGCGATCTCGATCTTCGAGCCATCGGCACGTTCGAACAGGCCTATATCGCCCGGCTGGCCGCCGGACGTCGCATAGAAGCAGGTCTGGTCGAGCTCGATCGCGCCGTCTTCATGGATCCGTGTGACGACGCCCTCGGCCGTGGCAAGATAGAAGTCGTCGCGGTAGAGGGCGGTGGTCGGCATGGGTCTCACTCTGTCGGTTCGAAGGGCACCGCGAACTCGGTCTTTTTCTCGATCCAGGTCGGTACGGGCAACTGCTTGGAGCGCAGGAAGTCCGGATTGAACAGCTTGGACTGGTAGCGGTTGCCGTAGTCGCAAAGCACGGTGACGATGGTATGGCCCGGCCCGAGATCCCGCGCAAGGCGGATGGCGCCCGCGATGTTGATGCCCGACGAGCCGCCGAGGCACAGGCCCTCGTGCTCGACCAGGTCGAAGACGATGTCGAGCGCTTCGGCATCCGGGATCTGGTAGGCGTAGTCCGGCGCAAAACCTTCGAGGTTGGCGGTGATGCGGCCCTGGCCGATGCCCTCGGTGATCGAGGAACCCGAGGATTTCAGCGCGCCGTTCTTGTAGAATTCATAGAGCGCTGCCCCCTCCGGATCGGCAAGGCCGATCTTGACCTCGGGTTTCAGCCGGCGAAGGCCCATGCCGACCCCCGCCAGCGTGCCGCCGGAGCCGACCGCGCAGATGAAGCCGTCGACTTCGCCGCCGGTCTGCTCGAAGATCTCGCGCGCGGTGGTGGCGATGTGGGCGTCGCGGTTGACGGTATTGTCGAACTGGTTGGCCCAGATCGCTCCGTTCGGCTCGCTCTTGGCCAGCTCGGCTGCGAGCCGCCCGGAGAGCTTCACATAGTTGTTCGGGTTCTTGTAGGGGACGGCCGGGACCTCGACCAGCTCGGCGCCGAGCAGCCGCAGTGCGTCCTTCTTTTCCTGGCTCTGCGTTTCGGGAATGACGATCACTGTGCGATAGCCGAGCGCCTTGGCGACCAGGGTCAGACCGATGCCGGTATTGCCGGCGGTTCCCTCGACGATCACGCCGCCGGGCCGCAACAGGCCGCGCCGCTCGGCATCGCGGATGATGAAGAGCGCCGCGCGATCCTTGACCGACTGGCCGGGATTGAGGAATTCCGCCTTGCCGAGGATGGTTGAGCCGGTCGCCTGGGATGCGGCCTTCAGCCGGATGAGCGGCGTGTTGCCGATCGCCTCGAGAACGGATGGATGGAATGTCATCGGATCTGCCTTCTCTTTGCCAGAAGATTAAGCGGCGACTTTTCCGGGCACAAGCGTTCAATGGCAAGGAAACGGTTTTCAACCTTTCGGTGGCTTGAGGAAAACCATGCCAGACGACTTTCCGTGCTCCGTCGCGCCGGTTTCACGACGGCAGGTTCGAACTTGTCGCCAGGAGTTATATGGACGGGCGGTGGCGGTTCAGGCGGCGTCGTCCGGCCGCGGGAGCGCCTGGTAGGCTGCCATGGCCCGGTTGCGGGCGGTTTTGTGATCGACGATCGGCAGGGGATAGGTCTCCCCAAGCTTCACGCCGGCGGCGGCAAGAAGGGCGGGCGGCGCCTCGAACGGCCTGTGGACGAAGGCGGCGTCGAGTTTTGCGAGTTCCGGCACGAAGGTGCGGACATAGTCGCCGTTGACGTCGAATTTCTCGCCCTGGCTGATCGGATTGAAGATGCGGAAGAACGGCGCTGCATCTGCGCCGGAACCCGCCACCCACTGCCAGCTGGCCGCATTCGAGGCCGGATCGGCATCGACCAGCGTGTCGCGGAACCAGCGTTCGCCGTGGCGCCAGTCGATCATCAGGTTCTTGATCAGGAATGAAGCGACAATCATCCGCACGCGATTGTGCATGAAGCCCGTCTGCCAAAGCTGGCGCATGCCGGCATCGACGATCGGATAGCCGGTCTGCCCGCGTTGCCAACGCTCAAGAAGGTCCGGCGCATCCTGCCAGGGAAAGGCGTCGAACCGCTCGTTCCAGTTCTTCGTGTCGAGTTCAGGGAAGTGATAGAGCAGATGGTAGGAGAAATCGCGCCAGGCGAGTTCCTTGCGGAAATGGACCACGTCTTCGGTGGCCATGCGGTCGGTCAGGCCGCGCGTCGCGTGCCAAACGGTTGCCGGCGAGATTTCGCCAAGCGCGAGATGCGGCGAGAGCATGGAGGTGTGGGGTAGCGCCGGATAGTCGCGCCTGGCCTTGTAGCCGGAAAGACCCGTGTCGATGAAGTCTTCCAGCCTTTGCCGTGCACCGGCCTCGCCAGGCGTCCAGACGGTGGAAAACGCTTTCGCCCAGTCCGGCTTGGTCGGCAGCAGCTTCCACGTCTCCAATCGTTCCGAGGCGGGCCAGCTGTCCGGCGCGGCAAGACGGGCGGGCGCGGGGACCGGTTCCGCGGGTTCCCCCGAGGCCTCGAGCGCGCGCCAGAACGGCGTATAGACCCGGTAGGGTCCGCCAGCACCGGTTTTCAGCCGGGACGGTTCGTGCAGGAGCTGGCCGGCGAAGCTGCGCACGGTCAGGCCGCTGCGGGTCATTTCTTCCTTGAGTGCCGAATCGACCGCGATCCCGGCCGGATCATAGCGGCGGCTCCAGAACACCCTGTCGGCCGCGGTCTCGGCGATCAGCGCGCCCAAAACCTCGTCGGCGGGGCCTGCACGCAGGATCAGCCGGCTGCCGGCCTGTTCAAGGGCGCGGTGCAGCGCTTGCAGGGCGTGGTGCAGCCACCAGGCCTGCGCGGCGCCGAGCGGACCGTTTCCCGCCTCGCGGGGCTCCAGAATGTAGACGGGGATGATCGGGCGTCCGCACTCGGCCGCACAGGCCAGCGCCGCATTGTCTTCGAGCCGCAGATCCTTGCGGAACCAGAGGATGATGGGCGCGCTCTCGGAATTCGTCATCATATTTCACCATGCTGCATGCGTCTTGAAAGGCCTTACGCTGGAAGGCCCCGTCAGGATCACGTCGCATGCCGACAAAATGCATAGGTCAGTCAGACGATCGGGAAAAGGGCGCCGGCGCCTGGGCCGGCCGGAGCGCCGGTCGCGATCGAAACACGGCGCGCGAGACTTGTATCGCAATATCACGATATTCGTGTGTTCTTCACCTTGGGGAAACCTCCCATGCGCTAAGGTTGGCCGAATGGGCACGGCGCCGGGATGCGCCAGGCGATCGGAATAGCCGGGAGATGAGGATGGCAATCCCCAACATATCCGACGAATTCATGCGGATGGCGCTGAGGGAACTCGAGCAGGCCGCCTATCATCATGAGCAATGGGCAGAAAAGCTCCACGGCACTCTGGTCTGCCGGGCCGTGCCGGACGAGACGGACCTGAGGGCCGATGCCCACTGCCAGTGCCGCTTCGGCCAGTGGTATTACCAGACCGGATCGATTGCGCTGAAGAACCACCCGGGCTTTCTGGAGATCGGCATCGAGCACGAACGCATGCACAAATGCGCTGCGCACCTGCTTCGATCCTCGACGGACGGCCGCGTGGTCGCACGCGCGGATTACGAGCGTTTCGTCGGCGCTCTGAAGCGCATGAACCTCGAAATGTCCAGCGTCCGGGACGAGCTTCAGAGGGCCCTGTTCAATCTCGATCCCCTGACGGGAGCGCCGAGCCGTATCGGCATGCTGAGCGCCCTTCGCGAGCAGCAGGAGTTCGTCCGGCGCAGCCATGTCTGCGTCGTCGCCATGCTGGACCTCGATCACTTCAAGTCGGTCAACGACAATTATGGGCACATGGTCGGCGACACGGTGCTGGTCGAAGTCACCCGCTGGATCATGGCGCGCCTGCGACCCTACGACAAGATATACCGCTATGGCGGCGAGGAGTTCCTGATCAGCCTGCCGGACACCGACGCCGCCACCGGTGGCGAGATTCTCAACCGGTTCATCGAGGGGATCGCCGCCCTGCCGTTCGCGGTCGAAGGCAAGGCCGGGTTTGGCGTCACCGCCTCGGTCGGCCTGGCGGATCTCGACCCGCACCAGCCTGTCGAGCGTTCGATCGAGCGCGCCGACCGGGCGCTGTACCTGGCCAAGGCGCAGGGAAGAAACCGGGTCGTCACCTGGGACGCTGTGATGGACCAGATGCCGGCGGGTCCTGAGAAATCGGCCTAGGTCGGGCTTGATCTACGACCCTGCGTCCGGCGCGTGCCGGGTGGCAGACGCCACGATGTGGTGGCGCCGCCGAACCTGTCACGGGGAACGAATGCGCCCGCGGGTCAATGCCGCTGTCAGGACGCGGCCGCGATCTTTGACGCCGGCCTGGTCTGGCCCTTGATCATCTGCATGATTTCGACTGCGCTTTCCCGGACGAACAGGCGGTGCAGTTTCTCGGCGACAGGGGCGGTCGTCAGCAGGCAGGTGTATTTTTCCCGTTCGTACCAGCGAAAATCGACGACATTGTCCATGTTCACAAAGAAGGGAAAACCGTCCCCGTCATGAAGCTGGAGCCACATATGAATTTTCTCCTGATAGCGACCATTATGTCGGTGGAGATAACAGGCAAAAATGAAGACAGGGTTTCCGGGGCCACCGAAGAATCGTTTGGACGCGATAGACATAAAGAAAAAGGCCTGCGCCGAAACAGCGCAGGCCTTGAAATGAATGGCTCCCCGGGCCGGATTCGAACCGGCGACCTGTCGATTAACAGTCGAATGCTCTACCGCTGAGCTACCAGGGAACAGCCGCTTGGCGCGGTGTGAGCGGGGTAATACAAATGCTCGTTCGATTTGCCAAGCGATTTTTCAAAAAAAATGTCACAGCCTTGCTTTATTCTGTGGGCATCCCATGTTTTGCCGGACCGGGCAGGCTGTGCTTTCCCAGGTTTTGCAAGGGATTTGAATGGCCAGCCAGAAACGCAGACACTACATAGACGCCGAGCGGGGCCGCATTGTGCTGGGCCGCTATGAGCTGCCGTTTCCGCGCACCAAGCTCGGTCGAGTGATGGCCGGATCCGCGTTGGTCGGCGGTGGCCTTTTGGGTTTTCTGCCGGTGCTCGGCTTCTGGATGGTGCCTCTCGGCCTGTTCGTGCTGTCCCATGATCTGGCGACTGTGCGCCGGCGCCGGCGTCGGCTGGCGATCTGGTGGCGCAAGCGCTATCCGACGGTCCATCGCGCCGGCAAGCGTTGAGCCGGTCATTGCCGCAGGCCTACTTGACGACTTCGCGGTCCAGCTTCGCAAAAATTCGCGAGCGAGGGGCGCCAAGCCCCTTGCGCTCCATCTCGATCCGTTCTAAACGCCGCCCACCACTCGCTTTTAAGCAAACGGACGGCCTCGTGGCGGAGTGGTTACGCAGAGGACTGCAAATCCTTGCACCCCGGTTCGATTCCGGGCGAGGCCTCCACTTCCTTCTTCCCCCCACCTCCACCTTTCAGAAGATCGACAGCGTCGCTCCGTGCGGCCAGATTTGGGCTTAATGGCTCTCATGGCCCGATTGGCGCAGTTTTGGCCGATCCGGCCCGTTGCGCGGGACCACCGCTCGGCTAGATCTGCTTCGGTATCAACCGGGAGCCGACACGATGCGCCAATTTGCTTCTCTTGCCCTGATCGCCGCCGCGATTTTCGCTCCGTCTGCGGCCTATGCGGAAAATCTGGCCTTCAAGCTGGAAAACAACACCTCCCGCATGATCGTCAAGTTCTATGCCACGCCGGTTGGCGGGGATGGCAAGCGCCTCGAACTTTTGAACAAGAAGGGCTTGTGGGCCGGCAAGTCGCGCAGCCTGACGATTGCCGACGGCACTGATGCCTGCGTCTACACCACGCGGGCGGTGTTCGAGGACGACAGCTTCTATGATGTGACCAACAAGGTCGATTTCTGCGAGTCGGACGTCTACTCGATCGAGGAATGATGGACGATGCAGCGGGGCAGGGCCTCGCCCTGGTCCTTGCCGAGGCGATAATCTGTTCCCATCGCGTCAACCCCGCTTGAAAGCGGTGCTGCCTCCAATTAAGACAGCTGACACAAACCGGCCGCAAGTGGGACGACTGACATGATGGATTTTGCCGCAGCACGCATCAAGATGGTGGACAACCAGATCCGCACGACCGACGTGACGTCCCATTCCGTGTTGAACGCCTTCCTGTCGGTGCCGCGCGAGGCCTTCGTGCCGGACAATCTGCGGCCGCTCGCCTATATCGACGAAGACATGCAGGTCGCACCCGCGGCAAACGGCCAGCCCGCCCGCTATGTCATGGAGCCGTCGCCGCTGGCCAAGCTCCTGCAGCTCGGCGCGATCACCAAGGACGAACTGGTGCTGATCATCGGCTGTGGCGCAGGCTATGCGGCAGCCCTTCTGTCTGAACTGGCCGGATCCGTCGTCGCCGTCGAAAGCGATGAGGCGCTGGCGGCAAAGGCGACGGCAACGCTTGCGAAGCTCGGTTGCGACAATGTGGCTGTGGTGACCGGAGAGCTGGAGAAGGGCTATCCGGCAGAGGCGCCCTATGACGTGATCTTTGTCGAGGGCGCGATCGAAGAGGTGCCGCAGGCCCTGCTCGACCAGCTGCGCGAAGGTGGGCGACTGGTCGCGGTGGTCGGTTACGGCAATGCGGCGCGCGCGCGGCTCTATATCCGCAGCGGCGGCTCCTGGTCCTATTCCGAATATTTCAATGCGGCGATCAAGCCGCTGCCGGGTTTCCGCAGGGCCGCCGAATTCGTATTCTGATCCGCTCAGTGGGGCATCACCCCGGCAGCAATCGGCCTCCGGTGGCGATTTAATCAGTTACGTCTGAAAATGTTGCCAAAGCGCAACGGTTCTCCGGTTTTTCCGCCCAGGCCGGGCGCTGCCGTTGCGGCTCGGGCCGCGACGGGTCATCAAGTCCGCATAGTTTGTTTTGATGCGCCGCCGTGCATGAAGCTGCGGCCGCGTATCGGGCGAGGCCTCCGGTGGCGCGCCCCTTCATATGTGGAGTGACCTGTGTCGTTCATTCGGAAAACCGCTCTCGCTGCCGCAATCCTCCCCGCGCTCGTCCTGCCGTCCGGGCCGGTATCGGCCGAGACGCTGTTCGGCGCCATGGCCAAGGCCTACGAGAACAATCCGGACCTCAACGCGGTGCGCGCAGCCCTTCGCGCCACCGACGAGAACGTCACCATCGCCAAGGCCGGCATGCGGCCGCAGATTGCCGCGACAGCCTCGGCGTCGACCACCCGGATCAACAATATTACCTCGCCGCCCAGCCCGAGCTTTGGCTACAATACGCAAAGTGTCGGCATTTCGATCACCCAGCAGATTTTTGACGGCTTCCAGACGCTCAACAATGTCCGGGCTGCTGAATCCGGCGTGTTCGCCAGTCGTGAGAGCCTGAGGGCCGAGGAGATCTCGATCCTGCTTGCCGCCGCCCAGGCCTATGCCGATGTCGCCCGCGACCAGCAGATCGTCGTGATCCGCAAGCAGAACCTGGCCTTTCTCCAGGAGCAGCTGAATGCCGCCAGGGCCCGCCTGGAGGTGGGCGAGGGGACTCGCACCGATGTCAGCCAGGCGGAAGCCCAGCTGGCCGGTTCGCAGGCGCTGCTCGCCGCGGCGATCGCCCAGCTGAAGCAGAGCGAAGCGGCCTATGTCCAGGTGGTCGGAGAGGCGCCCAAGGGCGTCAAGCAGCCGGCGCCCGCGACGAAGGCACTGCCACCAAGCGTCGATGCGGCGGTCGCCATCGGCATTCGCGAACACCCTTACGTGCTGGCTGCCCTCCACGCCGTGGATGCCGCCGGCTATCAGGTGAAGTCCGCCGAAGGCACACTTCTTCCCGGCGTCGTGGTCCAGGGCAATGTCGCGCGCAACTGGACGAACGAGCCGCCGTCATTCTCGAACCCGGATGCAACCTCGGCCACCGTCTCGGCGCAGCTGAAGATCCCGATCTATCAGGGTGGCGCCGAGTACGGCAATGTCCGCAAGGCGAAGGAAACGCTCGGCGAACAGCGCATCAAGGTGGATTCCGCCCGCGCCAACGTGCAGCAGCAGGTGACGTCAGCCTATGCGCAGATGGAAGCGGCGACCGCCGCGATTTCCGCCGCCCGCAAGCAGCTGTCCGCCGCCAATCTGGCGCTGCAGGGCGTGATCGAGGAACGCAATGTCGGGCAGAAGACCACCCTCGACGTGCTGAACGCGCAGCAGACCGTGCTCGAGGCCAAGGAAAGCCTGGTCAGCTACCAGCGCAATTCCGTCGTGGCGAGCTACAGTGTGCTGGCGGCATCGGGCCGTCTGACGATCAAGAGCCAGGGGCTGGATGTGGCCGAATATCGCTCCGAGGAGCATTATGAGGCGGTCAAGGATGCCTGGTTCGGCCTGCGCACGGTGGATGGCCGCTGACCTCGCGGCCCGGTCCAACAAAGCTGTGCATCAGCCCCAATTAGTTGGGTCCGCGTGATTTTTTTCAACGAGCGAGTATCCTAAGGTGATTCGAAATCGGCCAGGCTGTCTGCCGCGTGCCGATTGTCGGGGACCAACGGGGATGAATATGGCCCAGCCAAGTGTAGCGCGTGAACCGTCCATGGAAGAGATTCTGGCCTCTATCCGCCGGATCATCGAAAGCAATGATCCCGGCGGCAGCCAGTCGGTTTCCTCTTCCCTGCCGCCGGTCTATGGCGACGATGCGGATGAGATCGATAGCGATGTCCGGTTGACGATCGATGGCGAGGATGCCTATGCCGCAGCCGAAATGGTGGCGGCGAATGATGCCGGTCCGGTGCCGGGCCAGGCTCCCGTTGCCCCCCAGCCCGCGGTCGAGGGCGACCGGGCGAAGAATATCTCGCTCGCCGATCTTGCCGCGCGGGTTCGCTCCGCTTCCGAAAGGGTCGAGCGTCCTTCTTTCATCGAGACCGCGCTCGCCGAGCCCGCCGTTCAGGCGCCGCGCGCCGAAAATCCGACCATGACCGGCCGCATGGCCGATCTGCGGGCCGCCGCCGATCCGCGCCCGGCAGAGCCGCGCGTGGAAATGGCCAGCGTACAGCCCGACGCCTACGCCAACGAGAAATCCGAGTTTGAGGCGGCGGCCATGGCGGATGTAGAACAGGCGGCTTTGGCTGTCGTCCAGCCGGAAGCAGAACCCGTTCGCGCGCCGGTCCCGTCCGAGAACGGGCAGGACCTGAGGACGCTGGTATCCGCAGCGACCGTCGAGCAGGTGTCGCGCTCCTTCGGCGAACTCGCCGCCGTCCTCGATGGACAGCAGCGTCGCTCGCTCGACGAGATGGCCGAGGAAATGCTCCGTCCGATGCTGCAGGAATGGCTGGACGACAACCTGCCGACACTGGTCGAGCGCCTCGTGCGGGAAGAAATCGAGCGCGTGGCCCGCGGCCCGCGCCGCTGATTTTCCGGCCCGTTCCGGCCATGAGCCGCTCCGTCGCCGGGGCGGCTTTTTTATTGACTCACAATCGGCCATCCTGTTTACCAAGCTGCAACATGAACCCCGAAGTGTGGTCCAAAATGCTCGAAAAGACCTACGATTCCGCCGCCGTCGAACCGAAGATCGCCAAGGCCTGGGAAGAGGCGGACGCGTTTCGCGCCGGCGCCAATGCCAAGCCCGGCGAGGATACGTTCACCATCGTCATCCCGCCGCCGAACGTCACCGGTTCGCTGCACATGGGGCATGCGCTCAACAACACGCTGCAGGACATCATGATCCGCTTCGAGCGCATGCGCGGCAAGGACGTGCTGTGGCAGCCGGGCATGGACCATGCCGGCATCGCAACCCAGATGGTCGTCGAGCGCAAGCTGATGGAGACCCAGCAGCACCGTCGCGCCATGGGGCGCGAGGCCTTCATCGAGAAGGTCTGGGAGTGGAAGGACGAATCGGGCGGCCTGATCTTCAACCAGTTGAAGCGCCTCGGCGCCTCCTGCGACTGGTCGCGCGAGCGCTTCACCATGGACGAAGGCCTGTCCGAGGCGGTCCTCGAAGTCTTCGTCTCGCTCTACAAGGAAGGCCTGATCTACAAGGACAAGCGGCTGGTCAACTGGGATCCGAAGCTCCTGACGGCGATCTCCGATCTCGAGGTCGAGCAGGTCGAGGTCAACGGCAATCTCTGGCATCTGCGTTATCCGCTGGAAGAGGGCGTGACCTACCAGCATCCGGTCGCCTTTGACGACGAGGGCAAGCCGACCGAATACGAGACCCGCGACTATCTGGTCGTGGCCACCACGCGTCCCGAAACCATGCTCGGCGATACCGGCATTGCCGTTCATCCCGACGACGAGCGCTACAGGGCGATCGTCGGCAAGCACGTCATCCTGCCGATCGTCGGCCGCAAGATCCCGATCGTCGCCGACGAATATCCCGATCCGACCGCCGGCACCGGGGCGGTCAAGATGACGCCCGCCCACGACTTCAACGATTTCGAGGTCGGCAAGCGCGCCGGCCTGCGGGCCATCAACGTGCTGACCGTCGAGGGCAATATCGCCATCGTCGGCGACGAGGACTTTCTTGAGGGGCTGACGCCGAACCGCGAGCAGGAAATGGTCTGGGGCGAGCTCGAAGGCATGGACCGCTTCGCCGCCCGCAAGAAGATCGTCGAGATTCTCGAGGCCGAAGGCCTGGTCGACAAGATCGAGCCGCACAAGCACATGGTGCCGCATGGCGACCGCGGCGGCGTGCCGATCGAGCCGCGGCTGACCGAACAGTGGTATGTCGACGCCAAGACGCTGGCCAGACCCGCGATCGACAGCGTTCGCGAAGGCCGCACCAAGTTCGTGCCGAAGAACTGGGAAAAGACCTATTTCGAATGGATGGAGAACATCCAGCCGTGGTGCGTCTCGCGCCAGCTGTGGTGGGGTCACCAGATCCCGGCCTGGTATGGTCCCGACGGCCAGGTTTTCGTCGAGAAGACCGAGGACGAGGCGCTCGACGCCGCCGTCCAGCATTACCTGGCGCATGAAGGCCCATGGAAGGCCTGGGTCCAGGAAAAGCTCGAGAATTTTGCCCCCGGCGAGATCCTCACCCGCGACGAGGACGTGCTCGACACCTGGTTCTCCTCGGCGCTTTGGCCCTTCTCCACGCTCGGCTGGCCGGGCGGCACGCCGGAACTGGCAAAATACTACCCGACCGACGTTCTGGTCACCGGCTTCGACATCATCTTCTTCTGGGTTGCCCGGATGATGATGATGGGCCTGCACTTCATGAAGGACGACGCCGGCAATCCGGTCGAGCCCTTCCATACCGTCTATGTCCACGCGCTGGTCCGCGACAAGAACGGCCAGAAGATGTCGAAGTCGAAGGGCAACGTCATCGATCCGCTCGAATTGATCGACGAATACGGTGCCGACGCGCTGCGCTTCACGCTGGCCATCATGGCGGCGCAGGGCCGCGACGTGAAGCTCGACCCGGCCCGCATCGCCGGCTATCGCAATTTCGGCACCAAGCTGTGGAACGCCACGCGCTTTGCCGAGATGAACGGAGCAAAGAGCGATCCGCACTTCCTGCCGGAAACCACGACGCTTGCCATCAACCGCTGGATCCTCACGGAGTTGGCGCGTACCGAGCGCGATGTGACGGAAGCGATCGCAAGCTTCCGCTTCAACGAGGCGGCGGGCAGCCTCTATCGCTTCGTCTGGAACAGCTTCTGCGACTGGTATCTCGAACTGCTGAAGCCGGTCTTCTCCGGCGAGGACGAAAAGGCCAAGGCCGAAGCGCAGGCTTGCGCGGCCTATGTGCTCGAGGAGACCTACAAGCTGCTGCATCCGTTCATGCCGTTCATGACGGAAGAGCTCTGGGCCCATACGGCGGGCGAGGGCAGGGCGCGCGAAACGCTGCTGTGCCACGCCGCCTGGCCGGCACCGGATTTTGCCGACGACCTGGCCGCGGCCGACATCAACTGGCTGGTCGACCTGGTTTCGGGCATCCGCTCCGTGCGGGCCGAGATGAGCGTGCCGCCGGGTGCCGTGGCGCCGCTGGTCGTCGTCGGGGCAAACGGTGTCACGCGTGACCGGCTTGTTCGCCACGAGGCGTCGATCAAGCGCCTCGCCCGTGTCGAGGCGATCACGCTTGCCGACGAGGCGCCGAAGGGAGCCGCGCAGATTGTTGTCGGTGAGGCAACCGCCTGCTTGCCGCTCGGTACGCTGATCGATCTTTCGGCGGAAAAGGCGCGGCTCGAAAAGGCGATTGCCAAGGTCGAGCAGGAGATGGGTCGCATTGCCGGAAAACTCGCCAACGAGAAGTTCGTCGCCAATGCCAATCCGGACGTTGTCGCCGCCGAGCGCGAGCGTTACCAGGAGCTGGAACAGCAAAAGGCAAGCCTCGACACGGCACTCAAGAGAGTGGTCGAAGCCGGTTGACCGATCCTGGGGGCGGCCTGCGGCCGCCCTTTCTTTTTTCTAGAGTGATCGCAGGCTGATTCTCAGACAAAAGCGCACCTGCCTCCTATCTTGAGTTGCAAATCGCCGCGGCACGCAGACATTTCAAGGCGTTGCGATCGCTGCGATGGCACGAGACGCGCTTCCAGACAAGATTGTGACCGTGCGCACACAAATTGGGTTTTGTGGCATTTCGGCAACGCAACCGGCCGAAAATGGAATGAAATTCTTCCATTGCGCCTATTGTGCGCTGAAAATAGAACAATAAGCCAAGACTGCATCCATCTTACGTGCGCGGAAGAGTCTTTACGTAAAAATTGAGGCAAGGCACCCCTGTTCGGGGGAGAGGTTGCAAGATTGTCATCCGCGTCGACGCGGCTACACTGCAAATCAGTTTTTGCCAGTAAGTGGGGAGAGAGACGGCAATGTATCTCAAGAAGACGACTATTTTGTGTTTGCTCGGCGTCAGCGCGCTGGCCACGTCGGCGCATGCGGGCGGCTGGAACCGCGGCGAGGCGGACACCGATATCCTGTTTGAAGAAGGCGATTATATTGCCCGCAGTGGCGTCACGTTCGTCTCGCCGCGTCGCGACTATGACAAGATCCGCATCGGCGGCGTGATGGTCGACGGCACGGACGAGGATTTCTCGCAGAACTACTGGATCCCGAGCTTGGCCGCCAAGATCAAGCTGACCGACAATGTCGCTTGCGCACTGACCTACACTCAGCCCTTCGGTGCCGATGCGGATTACGGCCCGCAGGCGCAGATGGCGAGCCTGATGGCTGGCGGCACCGGTGCGAGCCACAAGGACTTCATCACCAACGAATACGGCGCCACCTGCGACGTCAACATGGAAGCCGGCAAGGGTCGTGTCCACGTGCTCGGCGGCGTGTTCATGCAGGATTTCGAGTATACGGCAAACAGCTATGCTGGTGACTTGCATCTGGAAGACAACGCGGCGTTCGGCTATCGCCTCGGGGTCGCCTATGACATTCCGGAATACGCATTGCGCGCCCAGCTGATGTACCGTTCGAAGGTCGAGCATGATGCCAGCGACAATGGCAGCTTCGATTGGGGCGCCGGCGCGGTCAATCCGCTCTGGGGTGTCCAGGACGCGTTCGGCAGCGGTACCCTGCCGCAGTCGATCAAGCTGTCGCTCCAGTCGGGCGTGGCGCCCGGCTGGCTGGTCTACGGCTCGATCAAGTGGACCGACTGGAGCGTCATGCAGTCGCTCGACTACAGCCTTGGCACACCGGCTCCGGGCGTCTATGTCCCGCGCGAGGACGTCTACAACTGGCAGGACGGCTGGACCATTCAGGCCGGCGTCGGCCATGCCTTCAACGAGAAGTTCTCCGGCACGGTCAACGTGACCTGGGACAAGGGTGTTGATACGGGCGCCGACATCTACACCGACACCTGGACCATCGGCACTGGCGTCTCGGTCAAGGCTGGTCCCGGCGAGCTTCGCTTCGGCGGTGCAGTCAGCTACCTGACCGAAGGCAGCCAGTCGGTTGCGGACGACGCGACCTATGACGCGACAGCAGATGCCGACTGGGCTTATGCCGTCTCGGCCAATTACAAGATCGTCTTCTAAGGTCGACGATCCGGTAGAAAGCGGAAGGGAGCCCGGCATGCCGGGCTCTCTGTGTTTTGGATTGCGTGTCGCGGAAAATGTGACAGATCTGCAACAGCAGTTGAATCCTCGCTCGACGTGCTCCTGGCCGCCGATTTTGTCCATTTCCCGCCACAAACGAAGCGCAGCGATCAGGTCTCGAAACGGATGGGGCCGTTTCGTGTTAGCGTGGCGTGTGAGTAGGCATGGGACAGCTCGTCGGGAATTATCTCCGGAAATCAACCGTGGTGAACGGGTGGGATGATTTTCGAGCTGCAATGGGCGTCGCCGTCGGCGTCGAACGGACCGCAGTCGTAGTCTTGCCCGAAATCTCTCCTAAGCTCCCTTTCGTCGCGGCGGATAAAGATCCGTCATTCGGCGAAGTGCGTTGCACGCCCCCGCGGCGGAGCGATGAACCGGTTGTTCACGGTTTCAAGCTCAAATGTCTGGCGGACAAGGCCGAGCTTTCCGTATCGAGCGGAGGGTGGCGGTGATGTCTGCGGTGTTGTGGAAGAAATACGGAATTATGCAGACATCAGACTGGAAGTCTCCGGCCACATTGTTTCTCTCGGCATTCCTGTTCGTCATGGCGGGAACGGCCGGTCACGCCTTCGACATGAATTCCGGGGTGACGAAAGAATCGGGTCCCTTCGACCTCTTCAAGTTCGGCTTCAAGGCCTACAAGAACGGCCAGAAGCAGGACGCGGTCGAAGCCTATCGCTATGCCGCTGAAAAGGGTCATACCGGATCCCGCTGGGCGCTCGCCAACATGTATGCGGCGGGTGACGGCGTGGTCGAGGATGATTTCGAGGCGTTCAAGATCTATGCGGACATCGCCAGCCAGGGCGTGGAGCCGGGTTCCGAAGATACCGGCTTCTTCGTCAATGCGCTGCTGTCGCTCGCCCGTTACTATCGTCAGGGCATTCCAGGCAGCCCGGTGCGCAGCGACCTTGCCCAGGCCCGCCAGCTCTATTTCCAGGCGGCGTCGACTTTTGGCGTGCCCGAGGCGCAGTTCCAGCTGGCGCGGATGATCCTGGCCGGCGAGGGTGGCAAGAGCAATGTCCAGCAGGCCAAGAAATGGCTGAACCTTGCCCGCAAGAGCGGCCATACCGGCGCCATGGCGGTGTTCGGCAATGTTCTTTTCGAAGAGGGCCAGACGGTGCGGGGCCTCGCTTTCCTCACCGCGGCACTGGACAATTGTCCCCCGAAGGACTGCGGTTGGATGCAGTCGCTGCAGGAGCAGGCTTTCTCCATCGCCAATGAGGAGGACCGCCGGGTGGCGGTCGCGCTGGCGCCGCAGGTCATCAGCCAGACGGAATAGGTGAGCCGCCGGTCAGGCGAAATCGAACATCGCCGTCACCGGCACATGGTCGGACGGCCGTTCCCAACTGCGCACGTGCTTTTCGATCGTGGCGGAGACCAGGCGGTCGCTCGCCTCCGGCGACAGCATCAAATGGTCGATGCGGATGCCGTTGTTCTTCTGCCAGGCACCGGCCTGGTAATCCCAGAACGAGTAGAGCAGGGGATCGTCACTCGTCGCGCGCACCGCGTCGGTGAGGCCGAGATTCTCCAACCGTCGAAACGACTGTCGGGTCTTGGGCAGGAACAGGGCATCGCCCTCCCACAGGCGCGGATCGCGGCAGTCGTGTGGCTCGGGGATGACATTGTAGTCGCCGGCAAGGATCAGCGGCTCTTCGAGCGAAAGCCGGCTCTCGGCATAGGTTTTCAGCCGCTCCATCCAGGCGAGCTTGTAAGGGTACTTGACCGGGTCGTCGGGCGGATTTCCGTTCGGCAGGTAGAGCGAGCAGACCCGCACCACGCCACCTGCGACCGAAAAGACCGCCTCGATGAAACGCGCCTGTTCGTCGCCATCGTCGCCCGGAAGGCCGCGATTGACTTCGTCGGGCTTCGTCTTCGACAGGATGGCCACGCCGTTGAAGCCCTTCTGGCCATGCGTTTCGACGTGGTAGCCGAGCGCCTCGATCTCGAGACGCGGAAAACCTTCGTCGACCGACTTGATTTCCTGCAGGCACACCACGTCCGGCGCCGAGCTCTGCAGCCATTCGCAAAGATTGGTGATACGCGCCTTGACGCCGTTGATGTTCCAGGTCGCGATTTTCATGGCGTTCACCCTCTCGTCTCGCCTCTACATACCCGACGGTGCGGATTTTGCCATCGGCTTTTGTCGGTTATGCAGGGGTGCGCGCCGAGACGGCCGGCGATCAGACGGAGAAGCTGGTGCCGCAGCCGCAGCTGGCAACAGCATTGGGATTGTTGATCTGGAAGGACTGGCCGAGCAGGTTGTCGACGAAATCGATTTCCGATCCGGCCATGTAGATGAGCGACATCGGGTCGATCAGCACCGTGGCGCCATTGCGGCTGATGACGATGTCGTCGGACTGCGGCCCCTTGTCGAGGTCGAACTTGTAGGAGAAGCCGGAACAGCCGCCGCCTTCGACGGAGACGCGCAGCGCGCTCTTGTCCGCTTCACTGGCGACGATCTGGGCGATTCGTTTCGCCGCGGCTTCGGAAAGGGTAACGGTCTGGGTGCTCATCTCGCCTCCTGACGGGTTCAAGGCCCGTGGAAAACTGCTGGAACGGCAGAAAATTCAATGTTCTGACATGCAATGCAGCCATTCTGCCCGAGATAGTAAAGGCCGCCCTTGCGGCCCGTGTTATAAGGGGCGTGCCTTGCGGCGTTGCCCGCTATAGGTATGAAGGCGGGCCGATGGCGTCAATGGGGAGCGGACAGGACGCGACATGACGATTGATAAAAGTGCATTGGGTTTCGGCACAGGCGAGCGGGCGATCTATGCGACCGATCCCTGGACGACACGCGGTCGGCTGTTTGCCGAGGGTGGCAGCCCGACCCGATCCGACTTCCAGCGTGACCGCGACCGCATCGTCCACACCACCGCCTTTCGTCGGCTGAAGCACAAGACGCAGGTCTTCATCGGCCCCGACGGAGACCACTACCGCACCCGGCTTACCCACACGATCGAGGTGGCGCAGATCGCCCGCGCGCTCGCCCGCGCCCTGAAGCTCGACGAGGATCTGGCCGAAGGCGTGGCGCTCGTCCATGATTTCGGCCACACGCCGTTCGGCCATACCGGCGAGGATGCGCTGCACGAGGTGCTGGCGCCCTATGGCGGCTTCGACCACAACGCCCAGTCGCTGAGGATCGTGACCAAGCTGGAGCGGCGTTATGCCGAGTTCGACGGGCTCAACCTCACGTGGGAAACGCTGGAAGGGCTGGTCAAGCACAATGGCCCGCTGCAGACCAAGGCGGGCGAGGGGACGCGCGGCCCGGTGCCGCAGCCGATCCTCGATTATTGCGAGCTGCACGACCTGGAACTTGCAAGCTATGCCGGCCTTGAAGCCCAGGTCGCGGCGATCGCCGACGACATCGCCTACAACACCCATGACATCGACGACGGCCTGCGCTCCGCCTATCTGAGCTTCGACATGCTGGAGGAGGTTCCCTTCCTCGCCGCGCTGATGAAGGAGGTGCGGGATCGCTATCCGCATCTCGAGCCCGACCGCTTCACCCACGAGATCATGCGCCGGCAGATCACCCGCATGGTCGAGGATGTGATCGGCGTGGCGCAGGCGCGCCTCACCGAACTGAGGCCTTGCAGCGCCGCCGATGTCCGCGGCGCTCCACACACCATCGCCACCTTCTCCGACGAGATGGCCGAGACCGACCGGCAGATCAAGAAGCTGCTGTTCAGCCGCATCTATCGCCATCCGGACATCATGCGCATTCGCGCCGGTGCAGCACAGATCGTCACCGATCTTTTCCACGCCTACATGGCCGATCCGGCGTTGATGAAGAGCCACTACTGGGTGAACCACATGGCCGGCCTGAACGAGCCGGCAAAGGCCCGCCATGTCGGCGACTATCTGGCGGGGATGACAGACACTTATGCGGTGCGTACCCACAGCGAGCTGTTTGACCGGACTCCCGATTTGCGCTAGGCAGCGCTGCAATTCCACTCCATTTGCGGGCTATCGAACTGCTTGCGCGGGTACCACGACATGAACCTCTTCGCCGACTTCGAAACGAGAATCAAAACCGCGCTCGAGCAGATCGACAGCATCAAGGAAAAGCGCTCCTCCCTCGATTTCGGCCGCATCGTCGTCGAGCCGCCGCGCGATCCGAGCCATGGTGATGCCGCGACCAATGCCGCCATGGTGCTCGCCAAGGCGCTCGGCACCAATCCGCGGGCGCTGGCCGAGGTCATCGGCGACAAGTTGAAGGAAGACGGCGACATCGCCGAGGTGAGCGTTGCCGGTCCCGGCTTCATCAACATCCGCCTGTCGACCGGCTACTGGCAGCGGCTGCTTTCGACCATCATCACCGAGGGCACGGATTTCGGCCGCTCGACGCTCGGCAAGGACCGCAAGGTCAATGTCGAATATGTTTCGGCCAATCCGACCGGCCCGATGCATGTCGGCCATTGCCGCGGCGCCGTGGTCGGTGATGCGCTCGCCAATCTCCTGGCCTTTGCCGGCTATGACGTAGCCAAGGAATATTACATCAATGATGCGGGTGCCCAGATCGAGGTACTCGCCCGCTCGGTCTTCCTGCGTTACCGCGAGGCGCTGGGCGAACGGATCGGTGAAATTCCCCCGGGCCTTTATCCGGGAGACTATCTCGTCCCGGTCGGCCAGGCACTGGCTGAGGAATTCGGCACGAAGCTGCACGCCATGCCGGAAGAGCAATGGATGGAGATCGTCAAGGAGCGCGCCATCGCCGCGATGATGGTGATGATCCGCGACGACCTCGCGATCCTCAACGTGCATCATGACATCTTCTTCTCGGAGCGCACCCTGCATGCCAATGGCGCTGCCAAGATCCGCACGGCCATCAACGACCTGACCTTCAAGGGGCATGTCTATCGCGGCACGTTGCCGCCGCCGAAGGGTCAGCTTCCCGAGGATTGGGAAGACCGCGAGCAGACGCTGTTCCGTTCGACCGAGGTTGGTGACGATATCGACCGTCCGCTGGTCAAGTCCGACGGCGCCTACACCTATTTTGCCGCCGACGTCGCCTATTTCAAGGACAAGTTCGATCGCGGCTATTCCGAGATGATCTATGTGCTCGGTGCCGACCATGGCGGCTATGTGAAGCGGCTCGAAGCCGTGGCGCGGGCCGTATCGGAAGGCAAGACCAAGCTGACCGTGCTGCTCTGCCAGTTGGTCAAGCTCTATCGCGACGGCGAGCCGGTGAAGATGTCGAAGCGCTCCGGCGACTTCGTCACCCTGCGCGAAGTGGTCGAGGAAGTCGGCTCCGACTCCGTCCGCTTCATGATGCTCTACCGCAAGAGCTCCGAGCCGCTCGACTTCGATTTTGCCAAGGTGACGGAACAGTCGAAGGACAATCCGGTCTTCTACGTGCAGTATGCGCATGCGCGCTGCATGTCGATCTTCCGCCAGGCGAAGGAGGCCTTTCCCGATCTCGACGTCAGCCCGAGTGATTTCGCCGCGGCCGTGGCCGGGCAGATTTCCGATGTGACCGAGCTCCAGCTGGTCGCCAAGCTTGCAGAATATCCGCGCGTCATCGAGGCTGCGGCCCAGTCACAGGAGCCGCATCGGCTGGCATTCTACCTCTATGATCTGGCAAGTTCCTTCCACGCGCACTGGAACAAGGGCAAGGATTCGCCCGAATTACGCTTTGTTAACGATAAAGATAGACAATTGACCATCGCCAGGCTTGGGCTGGTGCATGCTGTCGCCTCCGTTTTGAAGTCCGGTCTGTCCATTACGGGCACCGCAGCTCCGGCCGAAATGCGATAGTATCGTCACCATTTACCCACAATGCACTGGCAAGCGTCGAGTCGCGTAGGGTGAGTGGATCAAGTAATGGTACAAAAACAGGCCGCATTCAGCAGTCGATTAGGGAGCGATAGTTTCGCGGACGATGATCCGTTGGCGGAACTGGCCCGGATCGTCGGCTTCGAGTCGCCCGTTGAGCGTGACGCCGCGCCGACGCGCGCCGCAGAACCGGAAGAGCCGCAGTTCAACCTGGAAGACGAGTTGCTGCGCGAGTTCGAGGTTTATGATGCGCCTCTGCGAAGCGACGAGGCACCGCTCCCGGCCGAGCCCGTCGCGGCTGCTCCGTCCCCTGCGCCTGCCGATGCGTTGGAGGATCTGGACGACATCTTCTATCCGGAACCGATGGTCGAGCCGGTCGTAGAAGCGCAGGTCGCTCGCGTCGAGCCGGCAATCGCCGCCCCGTCCTTTGAGTCCGAACCGTCCTTCGAGCCCGAACAGCGCGCCGAACCCGCATTGTCCGCCGATCTTGCCGACGAGCTGGAACTGGCCGTTTCCGAACCGGCCGTGACGCTCGATTGGCCGGCCCCCGAGGCCGGACCGGAGCCGAAGCTGCGGCTCCCGCTTGCCAATTTTGCAGCGCAGCCTGTCGCGCGCGCCGAGCCGCAATTCGTGGTCGAGGAAAGCGTCGAGGCAGCACCCCATGTTGCGGCCGAGGCTGAAGCCTCCAACGCGGACAAGTCATCCGCAGTCGATGATTTCTTCGGCAACGAAGTCTTCCAGTGGAACGAGACGATGTCCGGTCCCGCTTCGGCGGTGCCCGTCGCGCCCGTGGAGCGCACAGCCGATCCGTTCGGCTTTGACGATCTCGCGGTCCGCTCCGGCGAAGGACACACGGTCGCGACGGAAGCCGCGCCGGCCCCGGTTGCCGCGCCGACCGAGCCGTCTTTTTCCTTCTCCTTTGCCGACGAACTCGCCGCAAACGAGGATTTCTCGGTTTCCGCGCCCGACGTCGCCTCCGCTGCCCCGGCAGAGCGGATATCTGCGCTACAGTCCGAGCAGGCCTCTGACCTGACGTCCGACAAGCGCCCGTCCATCGAGGAGGAGGAGTTCGATCCCTTCACCGAAGGCGAGTTCGACCTTGAGCTCGATGACCTTGAGCTCGACCTCTCCGACCTCGAGGAGGATTTCGACGAGCCGGCGGTCGCCCCGATCGCACCGGTCGTCCCTGTTGCTGTACCGGCACGGTCGTTGGCCACTCCGGTTGCGTCCGCTCCTGCGACGTCTTCGGTTGCTCCTGCCCCGGTCGCCGCTATCCCGGTCGCGCCGCGTGTGGTTGCCAGCGATGCCGGCTCTGTGCCGGTAAAGCCCGCCCCGGCGGTGTCGCAGGTGGCAGACGAGCCGCTGGCCTTCGATCCGACGGAGATTTCCGAGCAGGACGATCATCTCGAATCCATCGCCCACATGGACGTGCCCGAAGTTCCGGTGCCGGAGAGCAAACCGGCCCCGGTCGCTTATGCGCATGATTACGATCTCGACATCGACAACGAGCTGGCGGCCTTGTTCGACCAGCCGTCGACGACGGCGGCCGTAGGCGACAAACCCTCTGTCGCGGCGACGCCTGTATCGCGGGCAACGCCTTCGGCACCGGCACCGGCATCAGCAGCTGCACCCGTCCCGGGTCAGGCAGCCGCGGCAAAGGCCGCGTCGCTGCCGCCGATGGACGATTTCGATGCCTTCGAACGCGCTCTGGAAGAAGATTTCCGACACACGCTGGACAGGCCTTCCGATTATGCGGCCGCCAATGCCGGCCGGATCGCCATTCCGATGCAGCCGAAGGGGCTCTCGCGTTTCGGCTCACGCGGTCTTCTGATGGCGGGTACGGCGGTGGTGGTCGTGCTGCTGGGCGGTGGCGCCCTCTATGCCTGGCTGAGCGGTGGTGCAAGCTCGGTGATCTCCTCCGGCGAGCCTCCGGTGATTGCTGCCGACAAGGATCCGGTGAAGATCGTTCCGGAGAATCCGGGCGGCAAGTCGGTCCCGAACCAGGACAAGGCGGTCTATGACCGCGTGGCCGGCGCCGCTGTCGAGGACCCCAAGCAGGAGAGCCTGATTTCCTCAAGCGAGGAACCGGTCGACGTCGTGCAGAAGACGCTGATTCCGGAAACCCTGCCGCTCGAAGGTGAAGCCGAAGCGCAGGCGCTCGGTACGCCGGTGGGTGATACCGAGGACCCGAGGCTCTTGCCGGATCAGGCCGGAACGGAACAGGCGCCGGGTGCTTCGACGGAACCCGCGACGATCACCCCACGCAAGGTGCGCACCATGATCGTCCGTCCGGACGGCACGCTGGTGGCGCAGGAAGCTCCCGAACCGGCGGCATCCGCTCCGACGCTGGAGGCGCCAGCCTCCGACGCTGCAGCCGCCGCTCCGGCATCGGCAGCGCCCGCACTGGCTGCGCCGTCCACGACCCCGGCGACGACCGATCTTGCCCCGCCGGCTGCGACAGCCACGCCTGGTCCGGTCCCGACGGCTCGTCCGGCGAGTCCCGCCGAGACCGCGGCTACTCCGGCGCTCGCTTCGCCGGCGGCCGCTCCAGCCCCCGAGCCCGAGGTTGCTGCTCCGGCCGCCGAGACGGCGGCGCCGGCCCCTGCGCCGGCCGCAGCAGCGCCGGAACCTGCGGCAGCCCAACCGGCACCTGCCGCGGGCGGCTATTACATGCAGGTGGCTTCGCTGCCGTCCGAAGCAGAGGCGGAAAAGTCCTACAGGAACATCTCGGCCAAGTTCGGTAGTGTCGTCGGCGGTCGGGCCTACGAAATCAAGCGAGCCGAAATCGCCGGCAAGGGCACCTACTACCGGGTCCGTATCTCGGCGGGTACGAAGGCCGAGGCACAGGCGCTGTGCGAGCGCTACAAGTCCGCCGGCGGCAGTTGCCTGGTCACGAAATAACGCAGGCGCTCCAACAGAACGAAAAAAGAGGCGGGAACCGACGGTTTCCGCCTCTTTTCCTGTGTATGACCTCATTGCGTCGCTTCGGCTTTGATCCGACCCCTCCTATGATTCGGCCATGACAGAGAAATACATGCCCGCAAAAGCAATGATCCTGGGCTGCAGCGGCCTTGCCCTGACAGCCGACGAGAAGGCGTTCTATCGTGACGAACAGCCCTGGGGCTTCATCGTCTTTGCCCGCAATCTCAAGGAGCCGGCGCAGATATGCGATCTGGTCGCCGAGATGCGCGACACCGTCGGCGGGCGCAATGCTCCCGTGCTGATCGACCAGGAGGGCGGCCGGGTGCAGCGCATCCGCGAGCCGATCGCGCCGCGCTATCCGTCCGGCGCCGTGCTCGGCGAACTGTATCGCCGCGACCGTGACCTCGGCCTGCGCGCCGCCTGGCTGATGTCGCGCCTGCACGCCTTCGATCTCCTTCGCCTCGGCATCAATGTCGATTGCCTGCCGGTGCTCGACGTGCCGGTGGAAGGCGCCAGCAATGTCATCGGCGACCGCGCCTATGGCAATGATCCCGAAACGGTCGGTGCCATGGGCGAGGCGGCGGCGGCGGGCCTCAAATCCGGCGGCGTCCTGCCGGTGATGAAGCACATACCCGGACACGGGCGCGGCATGGCGGATTCGCACCACGAGCTGCCGGTCGTCACCACGCCGCTCGCGGAGCTTGAGGCGCATGACTTCCCGCCGTTCCGGCGGCTGCGCAACGAGCTGATGGCGATGAGCGCGCATGTGGTATACTCGGTCATCGATCCGGATCACCCGGCATCGACCTCGCGCAAGGTGATTGACGAGATCATCCGTGGCTCCATCGGGTTTGACGGTTTGCTTATGTCCGACGATGTATCGATGAATGCGCTCAAAGGGTCGCTCGGCAAGCGGACGGCGGCGATCGTCGCCGGCGGCGGCGACGTCGTGCTCCACTGCAACGGCATAATGGACGAGATGCGGGCGGTCGCCGCCGAGGTGCCCTTGCTCAGCGGCAAGGCGAGGGCGCGCGCCGATGCCGTCGAGGCGGCCTTCGGCACGGCTGACACCGCGGAGGAAGTCGCCATCCGCGACGAGTTCGACGGGCTGAGGGCGACCGCCTGATGTCGCCCCCGACCGGCAATCCGCATCCTTCGCCGAAGACGAGCAGCACCGCGGTCGCAACGCCGATGGATAACCTTTGGCAGGAAAACGCGGCGGAGCGCCTGACCGGCGAACCTGCGCTTGTCATCGATGTGGCCGGCTTCGAGGGACCGCTTGATCTGCTGCTGTTTCTGGCGCGCAATCAGAAGGTCGACCTTCACCGGATCTCGATCCTCGCCCTGGTCGAACAATATCTCGACTTCATCGAGAGCGCCCGGCGCATCCGCCTGGAACTGGCGGCGGACTATCTGGTCATGGCGGCCTGGCTCGCCTACCTGAAATCGCGGCTTCTCATTCCGCAGCAGGCCAAGGACGAAGGTCCTTCGGGTGAGGAAATGGCAGCGACATTGGCCTTCCGGCTGAAGCGGCTGGAAGCGATGCGCGAGGCGGCGATGCGGCTGATCAACCGCAACCGGCTCGGCCGCGACGTACATGCGCGCGGCGCGCCGGAACACGTGCCGACCCGCGTCGACAACGCCTATGAGGCTTCGCTTTACGATCTGCTGACCGCCTATGCCTCGCTCAGACAGCGACAGGCGACCACCCAGGTGACGATCACGCGACGCCGCGTCTGGTCGCTCGCCGATGCGCGCGCCATCCTGACCCGCATGATCGGCGAGATCGGCGACTGGACGGCGCTTGACCATTTCCTTCTGCGCTACCTGACGACCCCCGCCGAGCGGGTGAGCGCGATCGCCAGCGCCTTTGCCGCCTCGCTTGAACTCGTGCGCGAGGGACGGCTGGAAATCCGCCAGGAGGGGGCATTCCAGCCGATCTACCTGCGCGGCGGCCCGCGGGCCGGCGAGTTGGCAGCGGTGGAGTAAGGCCATGGCGGAGATCAGGGACAAGGACTTCTTCCTGGAGAGCGACGATGGCGAGAGCCCGGAGGAGCGCGATCCGGCGGCGGTTCGCGCCGAGCGCGAGGCGGTCCGGATCGCCGAGGCATTGGTCTTCGCCTCCGCCGGTCCGGTCTCCGAGAACTTCATCGCCGATCGTGTGCCGCGTGGCATCGATGTCAGCGCGATCATGCGCCGGTTGAAGGAGGACTATGCCCCGCGCGGGGTCAATCTCGTGCAGGTCGACGACCATTGGGCCTTCCGCACGGCGGCGGACCTTTCCTTTGCCATCCGCAAGGACGAGGCGGAGGTGAAGAAACTGTCGCGCGCCGCGCTCGAGGTGCTGGCCATCATCGCCTATCACCAGCCGGTGACCCGCGCCGAGATCGAGGATATCCGCGGCGTGCAGACGTCCAAGGGCACGCTCGACGTGCTGATGGAGGCCGGCTGGGTGCGCTTTCGCGGCCGCCGCCGCACGCCGGGCCGTCCGGTCACCCTCGGCACCACCCGCGATTTCCTCGACCATTTCGGCCTCGAGGAGCTGCGCGATCTGCCGGGTCTCGAGGAGTTGAAGGGGGCGGGGCTGCTGTCGGGCCGTATTCCGGCGAATTTCAACATCCCCCTGCCGCTCATGGGCGACGAACTCGCCGAAGACGAGGATCCGATCACCCAGCTCGATCTCGAAGAGCTTGGCCTCTTGACACCGGGCGGAGAAGCGGACGAATAGCTTCAGGTTTTAAATGGTAACCGGGCGGTGTCCGGATGCACCGGGCGCCTCGCCGCCACGCATCCGCGATCATCGGCCATTCGGGCAGTGGAATGGGCGCGCAGACGACGCAGACCGACAATTCGAGGCGAACCGCCGGTGTGACCTTCGCAGCGCGTTTGAGCTTCGAGGCAATCCGCCACGGCTATCACGGGCGCGAGACGCTTCGGGGCGTGTCGCTGACCGCCGAGCCCGGTGAAGTCCTTTGCCTGCTCGGACCGTCCGGCTCCGGCAAGACGACGCTGCTGAGGATCGCGGCCGGCATCGAGGCGCAATCGTCGGGACGGCTTCTGCTCAATGACCGCGAAGTGGCCGGTCCCTCGGTCTTCGTACCCCCGGAACAGCGCGGCATTGGGCTGATGTTCCAGGATTTTGCCCTCTTTCCGCATATGAGCGTGGTCGAGAACGTGCGATTCGGGCTGACCGCCATGCCGGCGCGCGAAGGAACCGCCGAGGCGATGCTGGCGCTGGAGCGGGTCGGGCTTTCCCATTATGCGCAGAAATACCCGCATGCCCTTTCCGGCGGCGAGCAGCAGCGCGTGGCGCTGGCCAGGGCGCTTGCGCCGCGTCCGGGCGTGCTGCTGATGGACGAACCCTTTTCCGGCCTTGATTCGCGGCTGAAGGACACGATCCGTGCCGATACGCTGGCGATCCTGCGGGAGACCCGCGCGACCGCGGTCGTCGTCACGCATGATGCCGAGGAGGCGATGCGCATGGCCGACCGGATCGCGCTGCTACGCGACGGCAGACTGGTGCAGGTGGGCACGTCAGACGACCTCTATCGCCGACCGAAGGATTTGTTCGCCGCCGCCTTCTTCTCCGAGATCAACGAGTTTTCCGGCGTGGTGCGCAATGGCCACGTGTCGACGCCGCTCGGGGTCGCCGAAGTCAACGGCATGGCCGAGGGCAGGGAGGTCTCGATCGCGGTTAGGCTGTCCGGTGTCGGCGTAAGCGCGGATAGCGGCGTGATCCCGGCGCGCGTCGTTTCACGCCGCTTTCTCGGCGTGGTCGAATTGCTGGAACTGGCGATTCCCGGCAGCGAGCGCCCGGTGCGTGCGCGCATTCGCGCAGACATCCTGCCGCCGGGTGTGAGGGATGCGACAATCTCGGTCAATCCGCAGGACATTTTGGTGTTTGAAAAAGACTCTGAAACCCCTTACATCGGGGAAACGAAACACACGGAGTGACGGGTATGGGTTCTTTTAGCATGTGGCACTGGCTGATCGTCTTGGCCATTGTTCTTCTGTTGTTCGGCCGCGGCAAGATTCCGGAATTGATGGGTGACGTCGCAAAGGGCATAAAGAGCTTCAAGAAGGGCATCAGCGACGACGAGACCGACACGGCTGCGCCGGGCAAGTCCGTCGATCACAAGGCCGACGAAACGAAGTAAACCCTCAATCGGCCGCCCGTGAGGCGGCCGGTCTGCCTCGTTGTTCTGCGCTCTGCATGTCGAAGCGCAGGATACGGCGGGCGGGCAAGGGGACAAGCAGTGCGTTGTCCACGACGCGCGTTCCCCGCAAAGCAAGGCTTCAGGAGCCCGTTGAATGCTGGATATTGGCTGGACCGAGTTGCTCGTCATCGCGGTGATCCTGATCGTCGTGGTCGGTCCGAAAGACCTTCCACCGATGATCCGCGCTTTCGGCAAGATGACGTCGCGGCTGCGTCGTACCGCAGGTGAATTCCGAGCCCAGTTCGACGAGGCGCTGCGCGAAGCTGAACTCGACGACCTGCGCAAGTCGGTCGACGAGGTTCGCAGCCTCAATCCGAAGAATGCGCTGCGCGACGCGATCAACCCGCTGCGCCAGGTGGGCGACGAGATCAAGGCCGACCTGAAGAAGGCGACGACGGCGGATGCCAAGGCCGCCGCCGGCATTGCACCGTCCGAGCCCGCGGTCCATCCGGCGCCCTTGCCGGAAATGCCGTCGCCGCTGACCGGGGTGCCGAACGAATTCGCCCAGCCTATGGCTGATCCCGCGCTTGCTGCGGCTCCGGAGCCTGTGAAGGTCGCTGCGCCGAGCAAGGCAGCGAGCAAGTCCAAAAAACCGGTATCGTCCGCAGACAGCCCTGTCGCCAAGCCGGCGAAATCGACGACTGCGGCCACGCCGGCCAAGGCGAGCCGGGCAAAGCCCGCGACGGTCGACACCGCCGCAGCCAAGCCGACGACGCCGAAGAAGCCCCGCAAGCCGAAGAACGAGGAGCCCGCATGAGCGGCGACATCGAAGACAAGCCGCAGCCGCTCGTCGAGCATCTGATCGAACTGCGCTCGCGCCTGATCTGGGCCCTGGGTGCGTTCTTCATCGCCTTCATCGGCTGCTTTGCCTTCGCCAAGCAGCTCTTCAACATCCTGGTCGTCCCTTACAAGTGGGCGGTGCAGTGGGCAGGCCTCGATCTGGCCAAGGCGGAACTGATCTACACCGCGCCGCAGGAGTTCTTCTTTACCCAGGTCAAGGTGGCGATGTTCGGTGCCGTCGTGATCGCCTTTCCGGTGATCGCGGCACAGATCTACAAGTTCGTCGCGCCCGGTCTCTACAAGAACGAGCGGGCGGCCTTCCTGCCGTTCCTGGTGGCATCGCCGATCCTCTTCCTGCTCGGGGGCGCGCTCGTCTATTTCTTCTTCACGCCGATGGTGATGTGGTTCTTCCTCGCCATGCAGCAGGCGCCGGGTGAGGGCGAGGTGGCCATCTCGCTGATGCCGAAGGTTTCGGAATATCTGAGCCTCATCATGACGCTGGTCTTCTCCTTCGGCCTGGTCTTCCAGCTGCCGGTCGTCACCACGCTTCTTGCGCGTGTCGGCATCCTCGAAAGCCAGTGGCTGGCCGACAAGCGCAAGTACTTCATCGTCGTCGCTTTCGTCGTTGCCGCGGTGCTGACCCCGCCCGATCCGATCTCCCAGATCGGTCTTGCTTTGCCCACGATCCTTCTCTACGAGGTAGCCATCTATGCTGCGCGACTCGTGGAGCGTCGCCGGGCCGCCGAGACTTCGGTTGTCGTGGACGAGGCGGGCGAGCAGGACAGCGCGTAAATCGCGCCGTTCGTCCTCCTCCACTCCCGAGCATGCATCCATGGGGCCGGACAGGGCGCCCGCCAGGTCCGATCCGACGATCACGAGAGATGACCTGGAACGACGATGCTTGATATCAAATGGATCCGCGACAATGCCGAAGCCCTCGATGCCGCTCTGGCCAAGCGCGGTGCCGAGCCTCTGGCCGCCGGCCTGATCGCGCTGGATGAAAAACGCCGCTCCGTCGTCCAGTCGCTGCAGGACATGCAGGCCCGCCGCAATGCCGCCTCCAAGGAGATCGGCGCGGCCATGGGCAAGAAGGACATGGAACTCGCCGAGAAGCTCAAGGCCGAGATCGCCCATTTCAAGGACATCATGCCGACGGCGGAAGAAGAGGAACGCCAGCTGACGGCGGAGCTCACCGATCAGTTGTCGCGCATTCCCAATATTCCGCTCGACGACGTGCCGGTCGGCAAGGACGAGCACGACAATGTGGTCAAGCGCGTCGTCGGCGAAAAGCCCGGCTGGAACCATGCGGCCAAGGAGCATTACGAGCTCGGCGAAGCGCTCGGCTACATGGATTTCGAGCGCGCCGCCAAGCTGTCCGGTTCGCGTTTCACGGTCCTGACCGGCCCATTGGCCCGGCTGGAGCGGGCGATCGGCCAGTTCATGCTCGACCTGCACACCAGCGAGCACGGCTACACCGAAGTCTCCTCGCCGCTGATGGTCAAGGACGAGGCGATGTACGGCACCGGGCAATTGCCGAAGTTCGCCGAGGACCTGTTCAAGACCACCGACGGGCGCTGGCTGATCCCGACGGCCGAAGTGACGCTCACCAACCTCGTCTCCGGCGAAATCCTCGAGCAGGACAAGCTGCCGCTGCGGTTTACCGCGCTCACCCCGTCCTTCCGCTCCGAAGCAGGTTCGGCCGGTCGCGACACGCGCGGCATGCTGCGCCAGCACCAGTTCTGGAAGTGCGAACTCGTCTCGATCACCGATGCCGACAGCGCGATCGACGAGCACGAGCGCATGACCGCCTGCGCCGAGGAAGTGCTGAAACGCCTCGGCCTGCATTTCCGCACAATGACGCTGTGCACCGGCGACATGGGCTTCGGCGCGCGCAAGACCTATGACCTCGAGGTCTGGCTGCCGGGGCAGAACACCTATCGCGAAATCTCGTCCTGCTCGGTCTGCGGCGATTTCCAGGGGCGGCGCATGAACGCTCGTTATCGCGGCAAGGACGGCAAGGGCACGACCTTCGTCCACACCCTGAACGGTTCGGGTACGGCGGTCGGCCGGGCGTTGATCGCGGTCATGGAGAATTACCAGAACGACGACGGTTCGATCACCGTTCCAGACGTTCTGCTGCCTTACATGGGTGGCCTGAAGAAGATCGAAAAAGCGGCTTGAGGCAGAGTTTTCATGCGTATTCTCCTGACCAATGACGATGGCATCCACGCCGAGGGCCTGGCGGTTCTCGAACGGGTCGCCCGTACGCTCTCCGACGATGTCTGGATCGTTGCGCCCGAGACCGACCAGAGCGGGCTTGCGCACTCGCTGACGCTGTCGGAGCCGCTCAGGCTGCGCAAGATCGACGAGAAACGCTATGCGTTGCGCGGCACGCCGACCGATTGCGTGATCATGGCGATCCGCGAGATCCTGCCGGAAAAGCCGGACCTCGTCCTGTCCGGTATCAATGCCGGTGGAAACGTCGCCGACGACGTGACCTATTCCGGCACGGTCGCCGGTGCGATAGAGGGCACGCTGCAGGGTGTCCGCTCGATTTCGCTCAGCCAGCTCTATGAATATGACAATGGCGGCCGTGTCATTCCCTGGGAAGTGGCCGAAACGCTCGCGCCCAAGCTTCTGGCACGGCTGGTCAAGGCCGATCTGCCGCCGGGGACCTTCCTCAACGTAAACTTCCCGCGCTGCGCACCGGCCGACGTCCAGGGGATCGAGGTGACGTCCCAGGGCAAGCTCGACTTTGGCCTTGAGGTCGAACAACGCGCCGATGGCCGCGGCTTTCCCTATTACTGGCTGCGATTCGGCGATCGCGGCAGCAAGTTCCGCGAAGGCACCGATCTGCAGGCGCTGAAGGAAGACAAGATTTCCGTCACGCCGCTGAAGCTCGACATGACGGACTATGCCGCCCAGGACAGCATTGCCCGGGCGCTTGGCTTCGGAGTGGCCGATTGAAGCCGGGCATGCTGGAGAAGGAGGGCTTTGCCGCGCTGGTTCTCAGGCTGCGGGCGGAAGGGATATCCGATCTCGATCTCCTGACCGCTGTCGAGCAGACGCCACGCTCGCTCTTCGTTCCGCCGCAGTTCTCCGAACAGGCCTATTCCAGCCGCTCCATTCCGATCGATTGCGGCGCCTTCATGGAGGGTGCCGACCTTGCAGTGCGGCTGCTCGCCCAACTCCATGTCAAGCCCGGCCAGCGCGTACTGGAGATTGGCACCGGCAGCGGTTTCATGACCGCCGTGCTCGGCCGTCTGTGCGAGCGCGTCATGTCTATCGACCGCTACAAGACGCTGATTGCCGCCGCCCAGAGCCGCATGGACGGTCTGGGTCTTCGCAACGTGGTGCTGCGTCAGGCCGATGGCAGCAATGGCTTGACGGGCGAGGGAACCTTCGACCGCATTGTCGCCACCGCGGCTTTTCCCACCATGCCGCGCTTCCTGGCCGACCAGCTGGTATCCGGCGGCGTGCTGCTCGCGCCCCTGATGACCGGCGAGGAGACCTGCGTGATGATGCGTCTGACCAAGACGGGAAGCCGCTTCGACCGCGAAGACCTGTTCGAGGTTCCTTACCTGCCGCTCGTCCCCAGGCTCGCATCCTTCCTTTGACACCGTCGTACGGGGCCTTGGTGCGCCTGCGAATGTTCGACTTCTCGAAAATAGTTCACGGCGATACTCTTCGATTAACCGGCCAGTAACACTAACGCGCTTTAATCATAGCCACATCAAGTTGCGTAATAAGTGGGTCGAGTTATGCGTATGAGTGTATCGCCGAAATCCGGACCGTCTGTCACCCGTATCCTTGTGGCGATCTTGCTTGCCAGCGCTGCGACCGGCTGCAGTTCGGATGCGTCGCGGTTTAGTTCCGTATTCTCCACTGACAGTCTGACGACGGCGTCCATTCCGCGCCGCAACGTCGTTGCCAGCCCCATGCCATCGGCCGATGTCGGCGGTATGCAGCCGGCGGCCCAGGCGGACTATTCCAGCCGTCAGCAGGCGGTCAATCAGCCCTATCCGAGCCAGCCGGCCTACGCTCCGTCCTCGGCAGCCCGTGCAGCCGCTGCACCCGTCGCCGTCCAGCGCGGCGAGCTCGCGGCTCCGGCAGGGGCGGGCACCACCAAGTCTGCCGAGCGCGCCGCAGCGCTCGGTCAGCCCTTCCCCTCGGCACCCGCACAGCAGCAGACCGCGATGCTTGCGCCTCCCGCAGCCGGCGATGCGCTGACCACCGGCACGACCAGGACGGCCCCGGCCTGGAGCACGGCGAACGCGGCACGCGTGACGCTGAAGCGCGGCGAGACGATTTCGACGCTGTCCGGCCGCTACGGCGTCCCGGAACGGGAAATTCTAAAAGCCAATGGCCTGACGCATCCAAGCGACGCGGCCACGGGTCAGCTGGTGCTGATCCCGAGCCCGGTCGGCCAGGCAAATGCGGCCCGCGCGGCGGCAGATGCCTCGGTTCTCCCCGATGGCGGCAAGAAGCCGACCCTGCCTCAATCGCCGGAACAGAATGTTGCGGTCCTGCCGACGGCTCCCTCGTCTCGCGAGAAGTTGCAGGGCCCGGCCTCGAGCGCTACCGGTAAGGCTGTCGCCGGTGCGGGCGAGGGTGCTGCTCCCGGCACCTACGTGGTCAAGGCAGGGGATTCCCTCAACAAGATCGCCAAGGCGACCGGTACGCCGATCGACAGGCTGAAGGCGGCCAACGGCCTGACGTCGGCCAATATTCGCATCGGCCAGACCCTGAAGATTCCCACCGGTGGTGATCCGGCCCAGGTGGCGTCGACTGCGCCTGCAACCGATCCGGTCAAGACGGCGACCATCCCCGCCGGCAAGGCTGACCCGAAGGGCAATGCTCCGGCAGCCTACAAGGCGCCGGCCGCGACTCAGTCGGTCAGCGAGGTCGCTTCGGTCGATCCGAAGGAAGAGGCACCCGAAACGACGGGCATCGGCAAGTATCGCTGGCCGGTCCGCGGCGCGGTCGTCGCCGGCTATGGCGCCAATGTCGACGGCAAGCGCAATGACGGTATCGACATCTCCGTTCCGGCGGGAACGCCGGTCAAGGCGGCCGAGAACGGCGTGGTCATCTATGCCGGCAACGGGTTGAAGGAACTTGGCAATACCGTTCTCGTGCGCCACGACGACGGAACGGTCACGGTCTACGGCCATGCCGACGGGCTTTCCGTTCAGCGCGGCCAGAAGGTCCAGCGCGGCCAGCAGCTCGCCACCTCCGGCATGAGCGGCAGCGCCAAGCGCCCGATGCTGCATTTCGAGGTTCGCAAGGATGCGACCCCGGTCAACCCGATGACTTTCCTGGATTAGGTTGTGCGTTCCAGGCATGTGGTGAAAAGGTCCGGTATCCCCGGGCCTTTTCTCGTTTCAGGCGCGGTCCATGGAAATGCGAAGCCGGCCCGCGAGGTCCTGGATATACTGCCAGGCCACCCGGCCCGACCGTCCGCCGCGCGTGGTCGCCCATTCGAGCGCCTGGTGGTGCAGGTCTTCGCGTTCCAGCGGCAGTTTGAAATGCGCGGCATAGCCGTCGATCATCGTCAGGTAGTCGTCCTGGCTGCACTTGTGGAAGCCGAGCCACAAGCCGAAGCGATCCGAGAGCGAGACTTTCTCCTCGACCGCCTCCGACGGGTTGATCGCCGTCGACTGCTCGTTTTCCATCATGTGGCGCGGTAAGAGATGCCGGCGGTTGGACGTCGCATAGAAGAGGACATTGTCCGGCCGCCCCTCGATGCCGCCGTCAAGCGCCGCCTTCAGCGACTTGTAGGCCGTATCGTCATGGTCGAACGACAGGTCGTCGCAGAACAGGATGATGCGATGCGCCGTGTCCTTGAGCAGGTCGAGGAGGGCGGGCAGCGTGGCGATGTCCTCGCGGTGGACTTCAACCAGCTTCAGCGAAATTCCGGTTTGCGCACGGATATCGGCATGCACGGCCTTGACCAGCGAAGACTTGCCCATGCCGCGCGCGCCCCACAAAAGGACATTGTTGGCCGGATAGCCTTCGGCGAAGCGCAGCGTGTTTTCATGCAGGATGTCGCGCACGTGGTCGACGCCGCGGATCAGCGACAGCGCCACGCGGTTCGGCCGCCTGATCGGCTGGAGATGGCTGCGGGCCGGCGACCAGACGAAACAGTCGGCTGCTGTCCAGTCGTTCTCCGCCGGCGGCGGCCCGGCGAGGCGTTCGACCGCCGCGGTCAGGCGGCGCAGTTCTGCAAGCAGGATCTGGTTTGCTTCTTCGGACATCGTGACCTCCTCGACATGGCGCCGCCACGGCGCCGGGCGGCATTTCGCCGGCGGTAGCATGGCCTTTTGTGAGCCGAAAGGGTAAGAGGCTGTAAAACGGTACTGGCCGCCGCTGTTTTTGTTGCATTCACAAGTCCCGGCACTATATTCCGGCGACCTGAAGCGGGGGGCGAGGCTGCCCGCGATCATCGCAGTCTAGGGAGTTATTCCATGTTCATTACGCAAGCCTTCGCTCAGGACGGTGCTGCCGCCGGCGGTGCATTCGGTTCCGGCCTCGAAATGCTGTTCCTCTTCGCCCCGCTCATGCTGATCTGGTACTTCCTGCTGATCCGTCCGCAGCGCCAGCAGATGAAGAAGCGCGCCGAGACGCTGGCCTCGATCCGTCGCGGCGATCAGGTCGTGCTGGGCGGCGGCATCATCGCCAAGGTGACCAAGGTCGTGGATGACAACGAGGTCGAGGTCGAACTGGCCGAAGGCGTCAAGGTTCGTGCGCTGCGCACTTACATCGCCGAAGTGCGCGTCAAGGGTGAGCCGGTCAAGACCGACGCTGCCGCCTGATCGCTGAGAACACTCTGCAACCGGCCCTGCCGGTTGCTTTTCTTTTCGATGGAAACCATCCGACTTCGAGAGTTTCATGCTGTATTTTTCGCGCTGGAAGACAATCTTCATCTGGTTCACCGTCCTGGTGAGTATCCTGGTGGCCGTGCCCAATCTTTTCAGCGATGAGCAGCTTGAAGCTTTCCCGTCGTGGATGCCGACCAAGAAGGTGACGCTCGGTCTCGACTTGCAGGGCGGTTCCCACATCATGCTCAAGATCGAGCAGGCCGACATCGTCAAGGAGCGGCTGGAAACGACGGTGGGCGACATCCGCGCCGCGCTGCGTGAAGCCGGCATCCGCTATACCGGCCTTTCCGGCGTCGGCCAGCAGGTCCAGGTCCGCATCACCGACGCGGACAAGGTCGAGGCGGCCAAGCAAGCGCTGTCGTCGCTGTCCGAGCCGGTGAGTGTCGGCGGCCTGACTGGTGGCACCATTCAGGAAGTCACGCTCCAGGAAGACGGCACCCTGTTGCGCTTCAACCTGACGGATGAGGGCATCGCGTACCGCACCGGTTCGGCGCTCACCCAGTCGATGGAGGTCGTGCGCCGGCGTGTCGACGAACTCGGCACGACCGAGCCGCTGATCCAGCGCCAGGGCAATGACCGGATCATCGTCCAGGTGCCGGGCCTGACCGATCCGCAGCGCCTGAAGGCGCTCCTGAACCAGACGGCGAAGCTTTCCTTCCACATGGTCGACATGAGCATGCCGGTCGAGGAAGCGATCAACGGCCGACCGCCGGCGACTGCCGAAGTGCTCTATTCGGTCGACGACCCGGCGGTGCCTTATCTCATCGAGAAGCGCTCCCTGGTGTCGGGCGAAAATCTCGTCGACGCGCAGGCCAGCTTCAACCAGCAGACCAACGAGCCGGTGGTCACGTTCCGCTTCGACAGCAGGGGCGCCCAGCGCTTTGCCCAGGCGACCCAGGAGAATGTCGGCCGTCCCTTCGCCATCGTGCTCGACGATCAGGTCATTTCGGCCCCCGTCATCCGCGAGCCGATCATCGGCGGGTCCGGTCAGATTTCCGGCAATTTTTCCGTCGAGGGCGCCAACGATCTCGCCGTGCTGCTGCGCGCCGGCGCGCTGCCCGCGACCCTTACCGTCGTCGAGGAGCGTACCGTCGGTCCGGGCCTCGGTCAGGACTCGATCAATGCCGGCGTCCTTGCCAGCGGCATCGGCGCGATCTTCGTCGTGCTTTTCATGCTCGGCTTCTACGGAACCTTCGGCGTGATGGCCAACATCGCGCTGGCGGCCAATATCGTCATGATCCTGGCTCTGTTGTCGTTGCTCGGCTCGACGCTCACCCTGCCGGGCATCGCCGGTATCGTCCTGACCATGGGCATGGCGGTCGACTCCAACGTCCTCGTCTACGAGCGTATCCGCGAGGAGGCCAAAAGTGGCAGATCGCTGGTCCAGTCGATCGAGGTCGGCTTCAACAAGGCCTTCGCAACCATCGTCGACGCCAACCTGACGACCCTGATTGCCGCCGCCGTGCTGTTCTTCCTCGGCTCCGGCCCGGTCAAGGGCTTTGCCGTCACCCTCGCCATCGGTATCGTCACCACCGTCTTTACCGCCTTCACCATGACGCGCTGGCTGATGGCCGTCTGGTTCCGTTGGCAGCGTCCGAAGCACCTGCCGAAGGGCATCCGCACCGGCATGTTCGACGCGCAGAACATCCGTTTCATGGCGATCCGTCGCTATACCTTCGCGGTGGCCGGCGCGCTGTCGCTCATCTCGCTGGTCGGCTTCACGACCGTTGGCATGAACCTCGGCATCGACTTCCAAGGCGGCTCGATCATCGAGGTCAAGGCGCGTTCGGGCGAGGCCGATATTTCCGATATCCGCGACCGGTTGAGCGAACTCAATCTGGGAGAGGTCCAGGCCCAGGGCTTCGGCGACCCCGCCAGCGTTCTGATCCGCATCCAGGCTCAGGAAGGCGGCGAGAATGCCGAGCAATCGGCGATCACCATGGTTCGCGGCGAACTCGAGGAGGCCTACGAATTCCGCCGGGTGGAAGTCGTCGGTCCTGCTGTTTCGGCCGACCTCACCTGGGGCGCGACCATTGGGGTTGGGGCATCGCTGCTCGCCATTCTGGTCTATATCTGGTTCCGCTTCGAATGGCAGTTTGCGCTGGGCGCGATCATCGCCACGCTGCACGACGTCATCCTGACGCTCGGCCTCTACGTCTTCCTCGGTATCGAGTTCAACCTGACCAGTATTGCGGCGATCCTGACGATCATCGGCTATTCACTCAACGACACCGTGGTCGTCTACGACCGAATGCGCGAAAACCTGAGACGCTACAAGAAGATGCCGCTCGATGTGCTGATCGATATCTCGGTCAACCAGACGCTGTCGCGCACGGTTCTGACGGGCTCGACGACGTTGCTGGCGCTCATCGCTCTGTATTTCTTCGGCGGCGAGGTCATCGCGTCCTTCACGCTGGCGATGATCTTCGGCGTGGTGATCGGTACCTTCTCGTCGGTCTATATTGCCGGTCCGGTGCTGATCGCCTTCAAGCTGCGTCCGGAGACTTTCCAGGAGCGGGATGCGGAAGTCGAGGCCGCCCGTCCGGTTTCGGGCAAGGTCGAGGCTTAAGGCCGATGTCGTCGTTCTCGCCGTCCGGCAAGGGGATCGTCGTCAGGCCTGCCCATTTTCCCGGGCGCGCCCCGATCGATTCCTACGGCAATGGCGGGTTCCGCTTCGCCGACATGTCGCATCGCGGTTCGTTGCTGATGCTCCCTTCCGGGATCTATGGTTGGGAGATGGACGGGGACATGCCGTTGACGGTCGAGAACTTCCGCCGCGTGCTGGAGGATGCCGCCGAGATTGAGGTGCTGCTGGTCGGCACGGGTAAGCAATTGCGCCCGCTTCCGGCCGAACTCAAGGCCGCGCTGAAGGCCAAGGGCATTGCCAGCGATCCGATGGGAACGGGAGCCGCAGTGCGGACCTACAACATCATGCTCGCCGAGCAGCGAGCGGTGGCGGCTGCCCTGATCGCCGTTTGAACCGGGAAGACGTCGTTGAGCAAGGTTGAGACAGCAAAGGGCATCCTCGAGATGTCGGGACTGCGCGATACCGATCGCGACCGCTATCTCGCCTGCCTGTTGACGCCGCCTTTGAGGCGCGATGCAGTGGCGTCGCTCTATGCCTTCAATGCCGAGATCGCCCGCATCCGCGATCTCGTGCGCGAGCCCCTGCCGGGTGAGGTGCGTCTGCAATACTGGCGTGATCTGCTCGCGGGCGCCGCCCATGGTTCGACCGAGGCCAATCCCATTGCCGCAGCGCTCCTGGAGACCATCCGGCAGCATCAGCTTCCCCTGACCGCGCTGACCGCCATGATCGAGGCCCGCCTGTTCGATCTCTACGACGACCCGATGGAGACGACCGGGATGTTCGAGGGCTATGCCGGGGAGACGGCGGCAGCGCTCATTCAGCTTGTCAGCCTGGTGCTCGATCCGAAGGCTGCGGCAGATGCGGCGACGATCGCCGGCCATGCGGGCGTCGCGCAGGCGATTGCCGGAAGCCTTCTGCTGATGCCGGTTCATCGGGCGCGGGGCCAGCTCTATCTGCCGCTGGAGATCCTTTCGGCGGTCGGGCTCGATCGCGACGGCTTCCTGGCCGGTGACGACAAGCCACGGATTTCGGCCGCGATAGAGGCCTTTGCCGGGATGGGCCTGGATCATCTGCGCAAGGCGCGCGAGGCGGGGCCACCGCCGAAGAGCCTGGTTCCGACTTACCTGCCGGTGGCATTGTCCGAGACCGTCCTCACTCGAGCGCGGAAGGCAGGCTGGGCGGTGTTTGACGGCGATTTGCGGGAGCCGCAATGGCGCCGGCAGTTGCGCCTGCTGCGCGCCACCTTGATCGGTCGCTTCTGACGCGCCACATTCGCGCAAGGCTCGGCTGTTAAGTCCTCCGATGAAGAACGTGTCGGCGGATGTCCGGCCAAAGCGGGAGGCAAGGCGTGGCGTCGATTACCTGGATCGTTATTTTCCTGCTGGTGGCTGTCTTTGCCTACTATTCGACGCGCATGGCAAAGCGGGCCAATGAGGATGATCTGCACGACTCGGGGCTGGCGATCGTCGAATTCGGCCGTGCCTTTCCCAACGAGGCGATCCGCAGCCTGCATGCCACCGAGGACGGACGCGCCGTGTTCGTGCGGCTGCACGACAACAAGGCCGGGCTCATGCGCAACATGCGCAGCCACTATGCCTGCCATCTGATCGAGCCGGGTACGGTGCGCGTGCGCGACCTGCCGAACGGTCGGGGCTTCGCCATCGAGTTCCTCGATGCACCCTTCCACAATGGAGAGTTCACCTTCGCGACGCCGACCGAGGCTGCGGAGGTCTCGCTCTGGCTGCTGGGCAATTATGTCCGCAATGCCGAGCGGGATGCCCCGGCCGGGGCGATCCCGACGGCCTGAGCCGCCACGGCCTGTTCCGTCATCGTCTCAGGCGTGTTCGCGGGCCAGCCAGGCCTTGCAGTCGTCGAGCGCCCGCGCGGCCATCAACTGCCGTTTCATGATCGTCTTGTCCTTGCCGCGAAAGCGCTTGATGCCCTCCGGCTTGACGATCGACCCCGGAGCGAGGTCCGGAAACAGCCCGAAATTGATGTTCATCGGCTGGAAGGAGCGCTTGCCGGGCTCCTCGTCGCTGACGAGATGGCCCCCGGTAATATGGTTGAGCAGGGAACCCATGGCGGTCGTCTGCGGCGGCGGGACGGGCATTTCACCCTTGCGCTCGGCGGCGGCGAAGCGACCGGCGAGGAGCCCGATCGAGGCGCTCTCGACATAGCCTTCACAGCCGGTGATCTGCCCGGCAAAGCGAAGTTCCGGCCTGCTTTTCAGCGCCAGCGTCGGATCCAGCAGGACGGGGGAATTTATATAGGTATTGCGGTGCAGGCCACCGAGGCGGGCGAACTCGGCATTTTCGAGGCCCGGGATCATGCGGAAGATTTCCGCCTGCGCGCCGTAGCGCAGCTTGGTCTGGAACCCGACCATGTTGTAGAGCGTGCCGAGTGCGTTGTCCTGGCGCAATTGCACGACCGCATAGGGCTTGACGGTCGGATTTTGGGCGTTGGTGAGGCCCATAGGCTTCATCGGGCCGTGGCGCAAGGTTTCGCGGCCGCGCTCGGCCATCACCTCGATCGGCAGGCAGCCATCGAAATAGGGCGTGCCTTCCCACTCCTTGAAGCCGACCGCGTCGCCGGCAATCAGCGCATCGATGAAGGCATTGTATTGCGCTTCGTCGAGGGGGCAGTTGATGTAGTCCTTGCCTGTGCCGCCGGGCCCGACCTTGTCATAGCGTGACTGGTACCAGCAGGTGTCCATGTCGATCGAATCGCGATAGACGATCGGCGCGATCGCGTCGAAGAAAGCGAGGGCGTCCTCGCCCGTTTCCGCGCGAATCGCCTCGGCGAGATCGGGCGACGTCAGCGGGCCGGTGGCGATGATTGTCGAGCCCCAGTCCTTCGGCGGCAGGCCGGTGATCTCTTCCCGCACGACGGTAATCAGAGGATGGGCCTCGATCGATTGGCTCACCGCCTCGGCAAAGCCGTCTCTGTCGACTGCCAGTGCGCCGCCGGCCGGCACCTGGTGTTTGTCGGCGCAGGCCATGATGAGTGATCCGGCAAGTCGCATCTCGGCGTGAATGACGCCGACGGCATTGGCGGTCGCGTCGTCCGAGCGGAAGGAATTGGAGCAGACCAGTTCGGCAAGACTGTCTGTCTTGTGCGCGTCGGTGCCACGCACGCCGCGCATTTCGTGGAGAATGACCGGAACGCCGGCCTCGGCCGCCTGCCAGGCGGCTTCCGATCCGGCGAGCCCGCCGCCGACGACATGAATGGGGGGAAGAGTGCTTTTCATCATGGCGTGCTGCTTATCACGGGGTGGGCGAAGGGCCAATCCTTTCCGGCCTGCTGCAAGCAGGCAGAGGGAAGAGCGCGGGCCAGCCCGGAATCAAGAACGGCACCCGAAGGTGCCGTTCCCGCCGCCAGAAAGCTCAACCTTCGCGATTAGCGAAAGGAGCGAGCGGCGATGTTGCGAATTTCGTAGCGGGTGATGCCGATGTCGGACAGGGCCTGATTGGACAGGTTGCCCAGTTCGTTCATCGTGCGGCGGTAGCTCATCCAGTTCTTGGCAATGCGGATCGGGTTCATGGTCGTTTCCTCGGGTGAATCTCTTGCGCTGATCTCGTGGTTTCCTCCACCTCAGCGATTGAGCGTTTTATACGCCCGTAAAACAATATTGTGCAGTGCAAATTATGAGCGACTGCTATGCAATTGTGCATGGAATGGCTAAATATGTGGCAGAGGCGAGGAGGTGGGCAATCGTCGGTCCGGGCAGGCAACAAAAAAGGCCCCCGAAGGAGCCTTTTGTCTTCATCTGGGATGGGGATCAGCCGGCGACGGCGTGCCGTGCAACGCGGCGGATGTCTTCGCGGCCGATGCCGAGGTCGCGCAGTTCCCGGTCCGACATGCGTCCGAGTTCGGTGACGGTCTGACGGTACTTGCGCCAGTTGTTGAGCGAGCGTGCGATGTTCATGGTCTTGCCTCTTGTTTCGCGGCTTCCCATCGGGGTGCCGGCCTGAATCTGATGAATGTTATATATGCTGCGGTGCGAAAGACTTGAAGTGACGGAGCCGTATGACTCCTATGCGGCCGTTGCATAGGCCATGGATCGAGGGGCGGTGGCGTTGAGCAAGAATTCGCCAGGCGCTCGAGCGCCGGCCGGCTCGGAAATCGCCCGCAGGATGATGTGGGTCGGCGGCTGCGGTGGAGTGAAGACAAAAAAATAACGCTCACCGGGGGAGGAGGATCCGGTGAGCGTCATTTTGACAGACTGACGACTGGGAGGAGGAGTGTCGTCAGTCAAATCGACGCTGCGCTGGGAGGAGGAGTGCGCAGGGTCGAAGGTCGTATCGGTGGGATGTCCACCGCTTGAGCGGGTCGAAGTCATTTCGTCCGCGCTCTGTTGAAATTGACAATAGCGGAAAAATCGATCTTGTGCAGTGCAATATCATCATGGAAGCCATGCGCAAAGTGCATGGTGGGGCCCAGGCCGTTGGTCCCAACTTGGTCGGCGGCCCGGATTGTATTTTGCCGGCGCTCGGCTCAAGAATGGCAGCCAGAACCGGAAGGGCGCATTGGGCTTCGCCGAGCGGCCCCGTGGGGCGGAGGGTTACATGTATCGCGGACGATTGAAGCGGGATTTGGCGCTTTGGGTGGAGAAGCGGCTGATCGGCCAGGATGTGGCCGACGCCTTGTTGCGCGACTTTGATTCTCGCCGTTCGTCCTTCAGCATTGGCGGCGTTCTGATGATCCTGGCCGCCGTGCTGATCGCCGCTTCCATTCTCTTGCTGATCGCCGCCAACTGGCAGGAGATCCCGCGGCTGGTGAAGATCGGCGGGATCGTTGCGCTGATCTGGATCTTTTATGGCCTTGCGGCCATTTGCTTCGCCCGCGGTGCGGATCGCCTTGGCGGCGCCTTGCTGGTCTTGGGTGCGGCCTGCTTCGGCGGGGCGATTTCGCTGATCGGCCAGCTCTACCACCTGTCGGGTGACGCGTTCGACGCCATGCTGCTGTGGTTCGCCATGACCGTGCTCTCGGCAGCGGCGTTCCGATCGGCCGCGCTGACGGTCATGGCCGGGCTTCTGTCCTTTTCCGCCTTCGGCGCCTTTCTCGATCTGTTCGAGGGCGAATGGCATGGGCTCTATGGTTGGTGGCCGGTGCTCTCGAGCCTCGTCATCGGGCTGTTGAGCGCCTGGACCGGGGCCGAGCGGGCCCGGCATTTCATCTATCTCCTATTGCTCGGCTGGTGCGGCTGGCTCTATTCGCTCTGGCCGGAGGTGGGAACGGCGGTTGCCTTTGCCGCGGTCGGACTTGCAGCTTTCGTCGCCGTAACGTTGCCTATGTCGCCGGTTTCTCGGATCCTTGGCGGCCTGGGCGCGGGCCCGGCCTTCTATTCACTGGTGCTGGCCCTGCTCGGCCTCGGGCTGCTGCATCTTGAATGGACCGATGGCGCCGGTCTGGCGCTGCTGGGGATCGTCACCATCGCCGTCACTCTCGTGGCGCTTGCGCTCGACGGGCGCGACAACGGCGCTGTGCGCTATCTCGCCTATGCGGTTTTCGCCGGCGAGGTGCTCTACCTTTCCTTCGTCACCATCGATTCCATGCTCGGCACCTCGGCCTTCTTCCTGCTGGCGGGCCTGGTTGTCGCGGTTCTGGCAATGGTCGTGGTGCGGCTGGAAAGGCTGTTTGCCACACGGATTTCGGAGGATCGGGCATGAGCGAGCAAGGGTCGAGACGATCAAGACTGCGCTATCTGGCAATTGCCTTTGGCCTCTGCGTGCTGCAGACCGCCATTCTCGGTGCGATGATCGAAAGCCGTGCTGGGGTTCTGCGATCGGGAGACGAGATCCTGCTCAAGACCGCGCCGGTCGACCCGCGCGATCTGCTGCGCGGCGACTATGTCGTTCTTGCCTATGACATCTCAACCATCCCGGTCGCCGTGATCACGGGCGAACGTCCGCTCGATGCCGGCTGGCAGACGATGCAGGTGCGGCTGCGGCCGGGAAGCGACGGCTATTGGACCGTCGCCGAGGCCGCCTTCGGCGCGCTTGCGCCACAGGAAGGCAGCGTCATCCTCGAGACGCAGCGCTTCCGCTATTACGGCGCGGGCGAACTTGCGGCCAGCGCCGATGCAAGCCTCAGGGTCGACTACGGCATCGAGCGCTTCTATGTGCCGGAAGGCGAGGGCTACGATATCGAAACGGCGCGCAATGCTGGGGAAGTGGCGGTCGTCGCACGCGTCGGCAAGGGCGGGCAGAGCCAGATTCGCGAATTGCGCATGGGCGGCGTGGCGCTCTACGAGGAGCCGCTTTATTAGAGCAATTCCAGCAAAAGTGCGAAGCGGTTTTGCGTCCGGATTTGCTTGAAAAAAAAGAGATAGAGCATCGAAGGCGCTCCGTCTTCGCGGGAGATGCTCTGGCACGAGGTGCTCGTTCCGGTGGGGAGGGGACTTTGACCGCGCGGGTCGGGGCCTTGATGCGCAATCGTCCACTCTGATGACGGCTCAGTTCGCTGCGCTGCCGTTCAGCAGGCCATCGATATGCTCGGCCAGTTCGCGAACCTCGTCCTCCGCGTCGATCGGCACGACGCCGACCACCGAACAGAGATCGGAAACATATCCATTGATGGTCTGCCGCACGCAGCTCAGATAGCGGTCCGGCTGGACGCCGGCGGCGATCATCTCCTCCTGCGTCACCGGGTCGCGCGGCGGAAGAAGCCGCGCATCGCCGATCTTCAGGCCGACCGTTGGCCCATAGCTGCGGAAATTACGCTTGTATTGGGAGGCGACGACCAGCGATCCGGGCTCGGGGCCGAGACCGTTGCGGTGAAGCCGCTTGGCGGCGATCCAGATTTCGGCGAGGCGGCGGGAGATCGGGGTCGCCAGCGCCTCCTTCCACACGGATATGGGGTAGCGCCCACTTAGTTGATCCTCCGCCATTTCCGTGAGTTGGCGAACGCTTGGCCGGCTGCGGGCTGTCGAATCGATCTTGCCCGCCCGCACATGAAAGTATTTCTCCTGTAGTGCGGGATTATAGAACATCCATTTTCCGAGATGGACGTCGTAGAGCCGCCCATCGATGCGACAGCGTTTCGTCCATGTATTGAGCGCTATGGTGGAATAGACGATGCAGGTCAGGGGAGATGCCATTGCCGAGCTTCGCGATGGGGAGATTATGACGTTTTGATGACGAAAAGCGCATCTCACCGGGAATGTAAAGCAGCAATTTTGGATATACCTTCCGTGATGCCGCGGGAAACGTGCCCCTGGCCGCGATGACCACACGGTCGGGATCCTCGGGGTAAGCCGTTCCGATGGCCCTGCGCCGCGGGCTCCGTTCCTGCCGTCTTTCCTCGGGAAGCCGCCGCCAGAACCGTCATTTTTCCTTTGCTCGGGCAAAAACGGGTGATATAGAGACGCGCGCTCCGGAGGGGCATGCGCAACGGCTGCATGCATTTTCTTTGGACGCGGGTATGGTGAAATTGGTAGACACGCCAGATTTAGGTTCTGGTGCCGCAAGGCGTGGGAGTTCAAGTCTCTCTACCCGCACCAGATTTGCCGAGCGGGGCGGTGCGAGGCGGACCGGGGACGATCCCGCCACTCCTTTCACCGATTTGCCTGGCAGGAATGCTTGAAGACTGCGCCGCAGCCACGCCCGGGAAAAGAAGATTCCGGCGTCGTGCTCAGGGAAACAACCGGCTGTCCGAGCACGGCCGCCACGACATGAAGGTAAGAACATGCAGGTTATCGAAACGCTCGCTGAAGGGCTGAAGCGCGAAATCAAGGTCGTCATCCCGGCCAAGGACATGGAAGCTCGCATGAACGAGCGCCTGGCCGAGACCAAGGACAAGGTCCGCATCAACGGCTTCCGTCCGGGCAAGGTTCCGGTCGGTCACCTGAAGAAGATGTACGGCAAGTCGATCATGGCCGAACTGGTCAACGAGATCATCCGCGACAAGCCGTCGGCGATCCTGTCGGAGCGCGGCGAGAAGTCCGCGACCCAGCCGGAAATCGCCATGACCGAGGACGAGGCCGAAGCCGACAAGATCCTGTCTGCCCAGGCCGACCTCGAATTCACGCTGTCCTACGAAATCATCCCGCCGATCGAGCTGAAGTCGGTCGACGGCATCAAGGTCACCCGCGAAGTGGTCGAGGTTTCGGATGCGGAGGTCGTCGAGCAGATCGAGAAGATCGCCGAAAACGCCCGCACCTTCGAAGCCAAGAAGGGCAAGGCCGCCGAAGGCGACCGCGTCACCATGGATTATCTCGGCAAGGTCGACGGTGTCCCGTTTGACGGCGGCAAGGACGAGGATGCCGAACTGGTCATCGGTTCGAACCGCTTCATCCCCGGTTTCGAAGACCAGCTCGTCGGCCTGAAGGCTGGCGATGAAAAGGTCATCACCGTGACCTTCCCGGCCGACTATCCGGCCGCCAACCTCGCCGGCAAGGAAGCCACCTTCGACATCACCGTCAAGGAAGTGGCAGCCCCTGCCGCGATCGAACTCAACGACGAACTCGCCTCCAAGCTCGGCATCGAATCTCTCGACAAGCTGAAGGAAATCGTCCGCGGCCAGATCGAGAGCCAGTACGGCAACGTCACCCGCCAGAAGGTCAAGCGTCAGATCCTCGACCAGCTGGACGAACTCTACAAGTTCGACACGCCCTCCAAGCTCGTCGACGCCGAGTTCGAGAACATCTGGCGCCAGATCAACACCGATCTCGCCCAGTCGGGCAAGACCTTTGCCGACGAAGACACGACCGAAGAAGAAGCCCGCACGGAATACCGCACGCTCGCCGAGCGCCGCGTCCGCCTCGGCCTCGTTCTCTCGGAAATCGGTGAAAAGGGTGGCGTCGAAGTCACCGAGGACGAAATGCAGCGCGCGCTCTACGCCCAGTTGCAGCAGTTCCCGGGCCAGGAGAAGCAGATCCTCGACTTTTTCCGCAACACGCCTGGCGCTTCCGCCTCGCTGCGCGCTCCGATCTTCGAAGAAAAGGTCATCGACAAGCTGCTGGCTGAAATCGACGTGACCGACAAGAAGGTCTCCAAGGAAGAGCTGCTGGCCGACGACGAAGCCGAAGAAGGCGACAAGCCGGCCAAGAAGGCAGCCCCGAAGAAGAAGGCCGCCGCCAAGGCTGACGACGCCACTGACGGCGAAGAAGCCGCTCCGAAGAAGAAGGCTGCTCCGAAGAAGAAGGCCGCCGAAGGCGACGCCGAATAAGCTTCGGATTGTTGAACGGACATGTGGAAAGGCCGCCCGGTGGGGCGGCCTTTTTGCGTTTGGGGGATTGGGGGCGGTCAAGGTTGCTTACGGTCCGAAGCGGTCAACGGGCGCCGTGAAAGTTCCGCCGCGAAACTCCGACTTTGGCGAGGCGTCTTGCGGCGAAACCGCTCGAAGGTTTCGCGGCGGCTCAGGACGGATACGAGTTTTCAGACTGCCACGAAGCCGCCATCGACGAATAGCTCCTCGCCGCCAACGAAGCTGCTTTCCTCCGATGCGAGAAACAACACCGCCTTGGCAATCTCTTCGGTCCGGGCGAGCCTGCCGAACGGAATGGTTTGCTGCATCCATTCCTCGGCGCCGGCATTGTTCTGAAGATAGGTCTGCATCGCCGGTGTCAGGACCATGCCGGGTGATACGACGTTCACACGAATGCCCTGGCCTTTGAGATCGGTCGTCCATGTTCGTGCGAACGAGCGGATTGCGGCCTTGGTGGCGCTGTAGATGGAGAGGTTGGCAAAGCCTTTGGCTCCCGCCCCGGATCCGGTCAACACGATAGCACCACCGGCAGACATCAGGGGCAGAGCCTTTTGCACGGAGAAGACCGTGCCCTTCACGTTGATGCCGAAAACGCGATCGAAATGATCTTCTTCAATGGCGCCGATCGGGGCGGACTCCGACACGCCGGCATTTGCGAAGACCACATCCACGCGACCTTGATCACGCTCTACTTCCGCATAGAGCCTGTCGAGACTTGCCAGATCGCTGACATCGCCTTGAACGCCGACAGCGCCGTTGCCGATTTCCTCCAGCGCCTCGTCCAGGCGTTTTTTTCGGCGTCCCGTGACATACACATGGGCACCTTCTGCTGCGAATAGCTTGGCCGTGGTCAAGCCTATGCCGTCCGTTCCGCCCGTGATCACCACGACCTTGTCTTCAAATCGCCTCGTCATGCCACTCGCTCGCTTTCATAGTAAGTGGAGGATTGCTCCACTTACTATATGGAGATATCCTCCACTTGCAAGTCAGGATGAGGAGGATTTTTTTGGTTGACGAAACCCCGTTGCGCGCCGATGCGCAGCTGAACAAGGAGCGAATCCTTGCTGCAGCCGAGGAAGTCTTTATGGAGCGGGGCGCGGGCGTTTCATTGGACGAGGTCGCAAAGCGCGCCGGAGTTGGGATCGGGACGCTTTATCGCCGTTTCCCCAGTCGTGAGGATCTGCTCGCCGCGACGTATAGCGCCCGCTTCTCGGCTTTTGCCGAGACGAGCCGTGCCAGAGCAGTTGGTCTCGAACCCGCGGACGCCTTGCGCGCCTACCTTGAAGAACTCGTCCGGTATTCGAATGTGTATCGAGGTTTTGCCGCGTCTCTCGGGACGGTTCTACAGATTGGAACGCCCGGATGTCTCGCTACCAGTGAGGAAGGTGCCCGACTTCTGCATGCCGCACAGGAGGCGTGGGCTATTCGACCTGATATCAGCTTCAACGACATCGTCTGCGTAGCGACCGCAATATCGCTCGCTACCGAGCAGGACAGTTCATCGCACGCGCACATCGCTCATTTGGTTGGGGTATTCATGGATGGGATCGTTGCGCGCTGAAACTCCACGACGGCTGTGTTGGCGCAATCATCCTCCGCCCTCTCGAAACCGATGATCCCCCTCAGATCAGCCTCAGCCCCCTCAGGCTCGCATGGCCGTCGCGGCCGATGATGATGTGGTCGTGGACGGTGATGCCGAGCGGCTTTGCCGTTTCGACGATCATCTTCGTCATGTCGATGTCGGCGCGCGACGGGGTGGGGTCGCCGGACGGATGGTTGTGCACGAGGATGATGGCGGTGGCCGAGAGTTCCAGCGCCCGCTTGACCACTTCGCGCGGATAGACCGGCGTATGGTCGACCGTGCCGCGGCCCTGCACCTCGTCGGCAATCAGCGCATTGCGCTTGTCGAGAAAGAGGATGCGGAACTGCTCGGTCGATTCGTAGGCCATCGCCGTGTGGCAATAGTCGATGACCGAGGACCAGGAGGACAGCACCTGGCGGCCACGGATTTCGCTTTTCAGCATGCGCTGGGCGACGCTGGCGATCAGCTTGAGTTCCAGCGCGACGCTTTCGCCGACGCCCTTGACCTCCTGCAGCAGCGCCGGCTGGGCGCCGAAGACGCCGGCCAGCGATCCGAAGCGGGCGATCAGCGCCTTGGCGATCGGCTTGGTGTCGCGCCGCGGGATGAGGCGAAACAAAAGGAGTTCAAGGATTTCGTAGTCGGCGAGCGCGGTATCACCGCTCTCGCGGTAGCGCTCTCTCAGACGGTCGCGATGGCCGTGATAATGCGCATCCGCCGTCTCGACCGTTTCGCTTACGGCGGAGCGTTTTTTCAATCCGCCGGATTTCGTTGCCTGCTCGGCGAAGAAGCCGCGTTCGTCACCCGCTTCACCTCCGGCCCCTCCGTCCGCTCCTCCAAGCTCGAAGGCGGGTTCGTCTTCGCTGTCCTTGGGGCCGGGAGGAGGGGGCTTGGCCATGGTCAGCCCTTGAGCGGCGGAAGGCCCGGCCGGTCGAAGCCGCCCGGCGACAGGGTGAAGATCTCGCAACCCGTCGCGGTGACGCCGACGGCGTGCTCGTACTGCGCGGTCAGCGACCGGTCGCGGGTCACTGCCGTCCAGCCGTCGGACAGCACCTTCACATGCGGCCGGCCGAGATTGATCATCGGCTCGATGGTGAAGATCATGCCTTCCTTCAGTTCCGGCCCCTCGTTGGCGCGGCCGTAATGCAGGATGTTCGGGCTGTCGTGGAACAGCCGGCCGACGCCATGGCCGCAGAAATCACGCACCACGGAGCAGCGCTCGGCTTCGGCATAGGTCTGGATCGCCTCGCCGATCGCGCCGGTCCGGGCGCCGGGGCGCACGGCGGCGATGCCGCGCATCAGGCATTCATAGGTCACTTCCAGCAGCCGTTCGGCGGCGCGCTTGATCTCGCCCACCGGATACATGCGGCTCGAATCGCCGTGCCAGCCGTCGAGCACATAGGTCACGTCGATATTGACGATGTCGCCTTCGCGCAGCGGCTTGTCGTTGGGAATGCCGTGGCAGACAACGTGATTGATCGAGGTGCAGACCGACTTGGTATAGCCGCGATAGTTCAGCGTCGCCGGCAGCGCGCCGTTGTCCATGCCGAATTCGAAGACGAAGCGGTCGATGGCGTCGGTCGTGACGCCGGGCTTGACCATCGGCACGAGTTCATCGAGGCAGCGGGCCGTCAGTTGGCAGGCCTTGCGCATGCCTGCAAAATCTTCAGGCCCATAGAGCCTGATCGCGCCGGTGTTCTTGAGCGGGGCGGTCGCCGCTTCGATATAGGTTACCATTCATCCGCTTTCGATCGTGGAAAAGGCTGTATTTGTCGTTCATAATGCAGCAGGACCGGGTTCGTCCATGGCGATCGGCTCGAGCGGCACGATTTCCGAGGGTGTGACCCTGCATTTCACCGCATAGGCCTCGACGCCGACCGCGATCGCGCGGGCAAAATTGCGCGCATAGACGGGGTCGAGGTCGGCGCAGATGCGCAAGGCGTCGCAATCCTCGCGTTGCACCAGGTAGAGCATCACGGCCCTTTGCCCACCCCGGACGATCTCGATCAGTTCCTCCAGGTGTCGCGCGCCGCGCATCGTCACCGTATCGGGAAATTCCGCGAGACCTGGCCGGCGGATGAAATGCACGTTCTTAACCTCGACATAGGCGGCGGGGCGATCGGGCGCCGAGAGCAGGAAGTCGATCCGTGATCGGGCGCCGTAGCGCTGTTCTCGGGCAAGGACCGGATAGGTTGCGAGATCCGACACCAGACCGCTCCGGATCGCCTCTTCCGCCAGCCGGTTGGCAATCGCCGCATGCACACCCACCGTCGTTCCGTCCGCCTCGATCAGTTCGAAGGCATGGGCGTATTTGCGGTTGGGGCTGTCGTGCTGGGAGAGCCAGATGCGCGAGCCCGGCGCCGTCAGCCCCTGCATCGACCCGGTATTCGGACAGAAGCCGGTGATCTGGCGGCCGTCGTCCAGCACGGCGTCGAACAGGAAACGCTTGTAGCGGCGGACGAGCCGGGCAGGAACGAGGGGCGGGGAGAAGATCATCGACGAGGGCTGGCCGTGCCGTCTGGCGTCGGGAGCGGTTCGGTGCTCTCCGGCTTGTTCTCCGCCCAGATGAGCAGCGCATCCAGTGCCGGGCACAAGGTTTGCCCCCATTCGGTCAGGCAATATTCCACCCGGGGCGGGACCTGATGATAGACGATGCGACGGACGATGCCGTCCGCCTCCATCTGGCGCAGCTGCTGGATGAGCATTTTCTGCGAGATGCCCGGCGTCTGGCGTTCCAGCTCGGAGAAGCGCAGGACCTTGCCGCCGAACAGGTGAAAGAGGATCACCAGCTTCCAGCGCCCCTCCAGCATGCGAAGCACGTTCTCCACGCCCGCAGCCCCGGCGCTGGGGGTCGGATACCTATCCTTACTTTTAGGTGAGTACCTTACATTTTCGTCGGTTCTTGTCATATCGCCAGCTTATGGCCATCTTGGTTGTCGAGCAAGCGCGCAGGCTCTCAACACAATCGAAGATGAGAGAGATATCATGCCACAGAATTTCCCCAGACCTGTCGAAGACTATTTCGCCGGCAAGAATTCCGGCGACTTCGCCGCTGCGCTGTCCGGTTTTGCCGAGGACGCGGTGGTGAGTGACGAAAACCGCGCCTACGAAGGCAGGCAGGCCATCCGCAACTGGATGGAAGAGACGCGGGCCCGCTACAATGACAGGTCCGTCGTTCGCGACTTTACCGTCGAGGGCGACACGGTCGTCGTGTATGCCGAGGTCTCGGGTACCTTTCCGGGAAGCCCAATCACCCTGCGGTACCGCTTCACGCTCACCGGCGGCAGCATTGGCCGGCTGGAGATCGGCGCATGACGGTTCACCAGCGCTTCCGGGTCGATCCGACGGAATTTGCCGGCCGCCGCGTCGTGGTGACCGGCGGTGCGTCTACACCCGTGCCAACACGTAAGTTCCCGGCGCGTCGGCGATGGCGTTGAGCGCGCCGCCGCCGGGAATGCGGGCGGGGACCCGCTCCTCGTCCATCGCCTCGATCCAGCGCTGCCAGTGCGGCCACCAGGAACCCGGCGTCTCCTTGGCCCCGGCCACCCAGTCTTCGTAAGCGCCCTTGACCGCGCCATTGGTCCAGTACTGGTATTTCTGCTTGTCGGGCGGGTTGACGACGCCGGCGATGTGGCCCGAGCCAGACAGTACGTATTCGACGGGACCGCCGAACAGTTTGGAGCCGACGAAGACCGACTTGGCCGGCGCGATATGATCCTCGCGGGTGGCGAGATTGTAGATCGGGATCTTGATGTCCTTGAGCGACAGCGTCTTGCCGGCGAGCTCCATCTTGCCCTGGCTCAGCGTGTTGCTGAGATAGCAGTTGCGCAGATAGTACGAGTGGTTGGCGGCCGCCATGCGGGTAGAATCGGAGTTCCAGTACAAAAGGTCGAAGGGCATCGGATCCTGGCCCTTCAGGTAGTTGTTGACGAAATAGGGCCAGATGAGTTCGGACGCGCGCAGCATGTTGAAGGCGGCTGCCATCTTCGAGCCGTCGAGATAGCCCGAGGCCTTCATCCGGTCCTCGATGCTGCCGATCTGCCCCTCGTCGACGAAGACCTTGAGGTCCCCGGCATAGGTGAAATCGACCTGGGTGGTGAACAGCGTGGCGCTGGCGATCCGCTTGTTGCCCTCCTGGGCATGCAGCGCCAGTGCCGCCGCCAGGAGCGTTCCCCCGACGCAATAGCCGATCGCATTGACTTCCGTTTCGCCGGTCGCCTTTTCGACGGTGTCCAGCGCGAAATCGACGCCTTCGCGGATATAGGATTCCCAATCCTTGTTCGCATGCCGCTCGTCCGGATTGACCCAGGAGATCACGAACACGGTGTGACCCTGTTCGACGCACCACTTGATGAAGGATTTCTGCGGATTGAGGTCGAGAATATAGAACTTGTTGATCCACGGCGGGCAGATCAGCAATGGGCGCTTCAGTACCGTTTCTGTCGCGGCTTCGTACTGGATGACCTCGCAGATCTCGCTCTGGGCGATCACCTTGCCCGGCGTCACCGCCATGTTCTCGCCGACCTTGAATTTGCTGGTGTCGGTCTGGCGAATCCTCAGATCGCCTCCGCCGGCTGCTATGTCCTCGGCAAGCATCTGCATGCCCTTGACCAGGTTGGCGCCGTGGCTCGACACCGTCTCTCGATAGAGCTGCGGGTTGGTCATGACGAAATTGGTGGGCGACAGCGCAGCGGTGATCTGGCGCATGTAGAACTCGGCCTTGTGCCGGGTGTGCTCGTCGAGGCCCTCGGCCTGCGTGACCATCTTTTCCGCCCAGTCCGACAGGATGACATAGGCCTGCCGCAGGAAGTCGAAGAACGGATTGCGTTGCCAGTCCTCGTCGGCGAAGCGTTTGTCCTTGATGGGCTGCGGCGGCTGGGCCTCGCCCTCGCTCGAGAATCGCGACAGTGTTTGGGTCCACATGCCGAAGAGACCGGCGAGCAACTGGGTCTGGGCCTCCAGCGTTCGCTTCGGGTCGGACATCCAGTATTCCGATACCTTCGACATGGTCTTGACCATTTCGGCCATGGGTTCGGAAACCGGGTCGACGACTTCCCCGCGTTCGCGGGGGGCCAGCCAGGTCGAGGCTGCCTTGCCGAGGTTTTCCAGCGCCTTTGCCACGTTGAGCGTCAAGGCTTGCGGGTCCTTGACGACATAAGGCTCGATCAGTTTGGGATCGAAGCCCGCCGCCTTTGCGCCGCCCGGTCCTGCCTCTTCGCTTCTGCTGGTCAAACCGTCCTCCCCAGGATCATTTTCTCGGCGTCTTTTGCAATTGCGCATCCTGCCTGAAAACGACTACAAGTTCCATAGTTACGAAAGCATAGTCTGACATAGACCATGTGACGAGACGATGGCTTGAACCTGCCGGGCAAGTTCCCGGCGTCTGGATTCGATAATGATCGCTGATAGTTGGGCAATGGGGTCAATGCGAAGCACAAGCGGCCTGGCCGTGTTCGGGCTTGTGGCGGCGCTTTCGGGCTGCACGACCCCGGCAGAGCCGTCCGTGGTGGCGCCCGCCCGCGCGGCGAGCATAGAGGTGACCGTCGCCGATCCGGATGCGCCGGCAACCGCCCCGGTGCGCTCGGCCGACGGTTACCCGGACTTCTCCGGTTCGCTGACGGCCGCCAATGTGCAGATGGGCAACGAGGAGGCGGCCGATCTGCAGGCGAGACTTTCCGCGCTCGGTTCGGCGCGCAAGGCCGGCACCATTTCCGAGGCCGAGTATCAGCGCCGGCTTCTGCAATTGCGCAAACTCGCGGCCGAACACGGCGCCGACGCGCAGGCGCAGATCGCCAAATAGCGCTTGCCTTTGTCCTGCTTTTTACGCAAAGCAGCATATAGGGGCAGGAGGGTCCGCTGCGGATCGCTTCAGTCCCTGAGGCGCAATTGCGTCAGGATTTGCGGTGACCATGCCGCATGCGTTACAGTTGGGCCGTCCCGGTTATGCGGTTCGTTGCGGGGCGGCTTTCACCAGGCAAAACGAACCCGCCTGCCGCGGTCATGTCCGTGCGGTTCCAGGGGTTGAAGATGGAAGAATTTCACAAGGTCCGGCGTCTGCCGCCATACGTTTTCGAACAGGTCAATCGTTTGAAGGCGAGCGCGCGAGCCGGAGGCGCGGACATCATCGACCTCGGCATGGGAAATCCCGATCTGCCGACGCCGCAGGCGATCGTCGACAAGCTCTGCGAAGTGGTCCAGGACCCGCGCACCCATCGCTATTCCTCGTCCAAGGGCATTCCCGGCCTGCGTCGGGCCCAGGCGGCCTATTATGCCCGCCGCTTCAACGTCAAGCTCAACCCCGACACCCAGGTCGTTGCGACGCTCGGCTCGAAGGAGGGCTTTGCCAACATGGCCCAGGCGATCACAGCGCCGGGCGACGTGGTGCTCTGCCCCAACCCGACCTATCCGATCCATGCCTTCGGCTTCCTGATGACCGGCGGCGTCATCCGCTCGATCCCGGTCGAGCCGGACGAAACCTTCTTCCCGCCGCTCGAGCGGGCGGTGCGCCATTCGATCCCGAAGCCGATCGCGCTGATCATCAATTATCCGTCCAACCCCACAGCCCGGGTCGCCAGCCTCGATTTCTACAAGGACGTCATCGCCTTTGCCAAGAAGCATGAGCTGATCGTGCTTTCGGACCTCGCCTATTCGGAAATCTACTTCGAAGACACCCCGCCGCCGTCCGTACTGGAAGTGCCCGGCGCGATCGATGTCGCGGTCGAGTTCACCTCGATGTCGAAGACCTTTTCCATGCCCGGCTGGCGCATGGGCTTTGCCGTCGGCAACGAGCGGCTGATTGCGGCGCTGGCCCGCGTCAAGTCCTACCTCGATTACGGTGCCTTCACGCCGATCCAGGTCGCCGCAACCCACGCGCTGAACGGCGACGGCACGGACATCGCCGAAGTGCGCTCCATCTACAAGCGTCGCCGCGACGTGATGGTCGAGAGCTTCGGCAAGGCCGGCTTCGAAGTGCCGCCGCCGGCCGCGACCATGTTCGCCTGGGCGAAGATCCCGGAAAAGTTCCGCTCGCTCGGCTCGCTCGAATTCTCCAAGCTGCTGGTCGAGAAGGCCGACGTGGCGGTTGCTCCGGGCATCGGCTTCGGTGAAATGGGCGACGAATATGTCCGCCTCGCGCTCGTCGAGAACGAACACCGCATCCGCCAGGCGGCCCGCAACATCAAGAAATTCATGTCGAGCGCCGACGAGACGATGCACAACGTCATTCCGCTCAACGCGCACCGCTGAGTTTTCCCGGGCGGCCCGTTCGCGGCCGCCTGCCTTTGATTTACAAACGTCAGGATTGATTTATGGCTGATGCCCTTAAAATTGGCATTGCGGGGCTCGGTACCGTCGGTGCCTCGCTTGTCCGTATCCTCCAACAGCGCAGCAACGAACTGGCCGTGTCCTGCGGCCGCGCCATCCAGATCACGGCGGTGTCGGCGCGCGATCGCAGCAAGGATCGCGGCGTTGACCTGAGCGGCATCACCTGGTTCGACGATCCGGTCGAGATGGCGGAAAAGGGCGATATCGACGTCTTCGTCGAACTGGTCGGCGGCGCCGAGGGCACGGCAGACCAGTCGGTTCGCAAAGCCCTTGCGCGCGGGCTTCACGTGGTGACCGCCAACAAGGCGCTTCTCGCCCGCCACGGCGTGGAACTCGCCAAGCTTGCCGAGGACAAGGGCCTGCTGCTGAACTACGAAGCGGCGGTCGCCGGCGGCATTCCGGTCATCAAGGCGATGCGCGAGAGCCTGACGGGCAGCCATTTCTCCCGCGTCTACGGCATCATGAACGGCACCTGCAATTACATCCTGACCCGGATGGAGAAGGAAGGCCTGACCTTCGAGGCCTGCCTCAAGGAAGCCCAGCGTCTCGGCTATGCCGAAGCCGATCCGACCTTCGACATCGAGGGCAACGATACCGCGCACAAGCTGTCGATCCTGACCACGCTCGCCTTCGGCAGCCAGATTTCCGCCGACGACATCTATCTCGAAGGCATCAGCAACATCTCGATCGATGACATTCACGCTGCCCGCGATCTCGGCTTCCGCATCAAGCTGCTCGGCGTCGCGCAGCGCACCGAGACCGGCATCGAGCAGCGCGTGCACCCGACCATGGTGCCGTTCGATTCGGTGATCGCCCAGGTCGACGGCGTGACCAATGCCGTGGCGCTCGAATCGGACATTCTCGGCGAACTGCTGATGGTCGGACCCGGCGCCGGCGGCAATGCCACGGCGTCTGCCGTGCTCGGCGACATTACCGACATTGCCAAGAGCCGTCCGGGCATGCAGCAGGTTCCCGTGCTCGGCCGCCCGGCCCATCTGCTCGAGCCCTATCGCCAGGCACAGATGCGCAGCCACGAGGGCGGCTATTTCATTCGCCTGACGGTGGTCGATCGCACCGGCGTCTTCGCCAGCATCGCGACCAAGATGGCCGACAACAATATTTCACTGGAATCGATCGTCCAGCGGTCGGAACATGCCGCGGCCGATGCGCCGGTGACCATCATCCTCGTCACCCACGCGACGATGGAAGATGCCGTGCGCAAGGCCGTCAGCGCCATCAAGGGCGAGGGCTATCTCGTCGGTGAACCGCAGGTCATCCGCATCGAGCGTCCGAAGACGGCCTGATCTGACGCTTTTCGGTGCCGGCTACGATGCCGGCACCGCCGCGCCGGCCATTCATGGCATCTCTCTCCACCCATTTTTTCCCGAACGAGCCACTCGCATCTTGTGCGAGAGGTGGTTACGTTATTGCATCGGTGGAATCGGGTTCGGGGAGGAGCTTGATGATCCCAGTGGAAGAACGTGATTTGGGGCACGGCGCGGGCAGGGCGAGCCATGATCGCTGGGGCGTGGATGACGAGGAATACGAGGGTGCGCGCAACTGGGCCGTTATACTTCTCTATGTTCCTTTGATGACCGTGCCTTTTCTCGCCGTCGCCTGGTTCCTTGCGTGAATGCCCGGTCTTGGTCAGGCTTGTCCGATTACCTGTGCCTTGACGTTCACAAGTGCCATAGCGTGACGCCTGCCTCAGGCAGGGCTGGTCATTTGCCTGCGGACCTGTAGAAAGGGGGCAGATGCAATGGACCGCAGACAGCATGGAAGAACCCGTAGATACCGTCCCGCGCGCATTTCTTGGCGTTGATCGCTCGGTCTCCGGGCAACGCTGGGTGTCGCGCCTGGACCAGGCCGGGCAGAACCGGGCTCTGGCGATGAGCCAGCTTCACGGCATGCCAGAGCTTGTGGCGCGGGTGCTGGCCGGACGGGGCGTCGCAGTCGACGACGCGCCTGCCTTTCTCGAACCTTCCATCCGTAGCCTGATGCCCGACCCCTACCGGCTGACGGATTGCGAGGCGGCGGCCGAACGGCTGGTCGAAGCGATCCGCCGCGGCGAACGCGTGGCGATCTTCGGCGATTACGACGTCGATGGCGCGGCGTCCTCTGCATTGCTTTGGCGTTTTCTGCACCATTTCGGCATCGATTCGGAAATCTACATTCCCGACCGCATATTCGAGGGCTATGGGCCGAACCCGGCGGCGATCGGCCAGTTGATCGATCGTGGCGCCCGACTGATCGTTACGGTCGACTGCGGCTCGACCAGCCTGGAGGCGCTGGCGGTGGCGAAGGAACGCGGCATCGACGTCGTCGTGATCGACCATCACCAGATGGGGCACGAGCTGCCGCCTTGTCTCGCCCTGGTCAATCCGAACCGCGAGGACGACCTGTCGGGGCAGGGGCATCTCTGTGCCGCCGGCGTGGTCTTCCTAGTCCTGGTCGCAACGCTCCGCCTGCTTCGCCAGAATGGCCATCCGCAGGCCCGCTCGCTCGATCTTCTGGCTTGGCTCGACCTGGTGGCACTGGCGACGGTGTGTGACGTCGTGCCGTTGAAGGGACTGAACCGTGCCTATGTCACCAAGGGTCTGATCGCGGCGCGCCACCAGAACAATGCCGGCCTTGCCGCGCTTCTGCGCGTCGCCGGCATAGGCGGGCCGGTCACGCCCTATCATTTCGGCTTTCTCGTCGGCCCGCGCATCAATGCCGGCGGGCGCATCGGCGACGCAGCACTCGGCAGCCGGCTGCTGACGCTGGACGATGCCGGCGAGGCCGAAGAGATCGCCCATAAACTCGACGAACTGAATCGCGAGCGTCAGGCGATGGAGCAGGTCATGCTGGCCGAAGCCGAGGCCGAGGCACTCGCCGAGTATGGCGACGGCCAGGCGGCCTCCGTCATCGTCACCGCGCGTGACAACTGGCATCCGGGAATCGTCGGCCTGCTCGCCGCCCGGCTGAAGGAAAGGTTCAAGCGCCCGGCCTTCGCCATCGCCTTCGACCTCAACGGCAAGGGCGCCGGCTCCGGCCGCTCGATCAACGGTTTCGACATCGGCCGTATGGTGCGGGCCGCAGTCGATTCGGGGCTTCTGGTGAAGGGTGGGGGCCACGCCATGGCGGCGGGTCTCACCGTCGAGCGGGCCAATCTCGGGCGTCTGCGGGCCTTCTTCGATGAAGCCTCCGCCGAACAGGTGGGGGCGCTTGCCGCCAACCAGACGCTGAAGATCGACGGCGCGCTCGGCGCCTCGGGCGCGACCATTGCGCTGATCGATCAGTTGGAGGCGGCCGGCCCCTTCGGCTCCGGCCATCCGCAACCCATCTTTGCCGTGCCTGCCCATCGCCTGCGCGATGCCCGGCCGGTCGGAACGACCCATGTGAAGGTGACGCTCGAGGCGGCCGACGGCACCCGGCTGGAGGGCATTGCCTTTCGCGCCGCCGAGACGGCGCTCGGCGATTTCCTGCTCAACGGCCGAGGCACGCAGGTCCATGTCGCGGGTACGCTCAGCGCCGATCACTGGCAGGGAACGCGCCGCGTGCAGATGCGCGTGCTCGACGCAGCCAAGGCGTTCTGACCTAACGGAATGATGTGGGATAACGTAAGGTGAAGTGGCACGCCCTAGGGGAGTCGAACCCCTCTTCCCAGAATGAAAATCTGGTGTCCTAACCGATAGACGAAGGGCGCCTGCGCTTCGTGGTGGCGCCCTTATAGTCAGGGCCCGGAAAAGCCGCAAGCGGAATCTTGCTGTTTTTCCATTCCAATTTTGAAAAAGATCAGCCTGTGGAAAACCATCGAGCGACCGGAAAAGGCACGGGACGACACGCCGGAAGCGACGCTCATATTCTTGCATTTGGGGGTAGAAATAGTACGGAGGAGTGGCACGCCCTAGGGGAGTCGAACCCCTCTTCCCAGAATGAAAATCTGGTGTCCTAACCGATAGACGAAGGGCGCGTGCGCTCCGTGGCGCCCTTATAGTCAGGTGATTTTATTCCCGCAAGCGCCAATTTCTGTTTTTTGCAAAAAATGTGACAGAGCCCTTTTCGAGGCGCGGTGAAACGCGATTGGACAACGAAACCAGCCACTTGGAGAATGTCTCGCAAAGCCTGCCATCCTCGTGCAGGGCTGACGGGGCCGCAGCCGCCCCTCAGTTGGCCAACACGTAAGTCGGTCAGGCAAGGAACGGGGCGGTGCGGATTGCCTAGTCCTTCTTCTGGCCGATCATCGCCTTGAGCGATGTCAGCCACGTGCGCTTCTTCGGCTGCTCGGGCTCTGCGTCCACTGCCGTCGCTGCGGCTGCCTCGGCGGCTTGCCGTTCGTTTTCGACGACCGGCTGTGCGGCCGAGGCGGGATTGTCGTAGACCGGCAGTTCCCCGGCCGCATAGACCGGCGGCTCGCCCGAGGATGCTGCCGGCAGGGCGGCTTCCTCGATGACGGCCGGCCGGGGCTGGCGCAATTCGGCACTGAACAGGCTCTTGCTCATCGGATTGACCTGGCGCGTCGGAAGCTCGGACGGCACGACGATGCTGGTCGAGGTGCCGCGGCCGCTTTCGGCAAGCGCCATGGCCTCGGTGTCCGCCGGTGTGTTTGCCGGCGGAGCTCCGAGCGATTCCTCGGCCATAGCCGGTGCCCGCGAGAAGAGACTGTTGCGGCTGGCATTGACGCTGGTCGCCTGCATGGTCAGTTCGCCGAGATCACTGGGCGTCGGGGAGGGAGCATAGGCGGCAAGAGAGCCGTCACCGGATGAAACGGGCGAGTTTACCTGTCTGCTGCCTGACCCGGTGGCGCTCGCCACCAGCGGATCGGTGTAGGCCCCGGTCCTCTTTTGCGGCTTGTCTGGCTTCGCTGGCATGTTGCCTGCCGCTTCCATGGGGATTGCATCGCCCTGGGCCGCGCTATCCTGCGCCGTGGTCTGGCAGGAGGCGAGCATGAGGGCGGCGATCGCCGGAGCGGCGACGCGGGCGAACAGGCGGCCGCTGATGAATGGGATGTTGCGCGACACTGGCGGACCTCTGCACACGATAAGGATGACGCACGCAATCCCGGGCCGGTGCCGGGTCGCGCTTGTCGTCCGCCGGATGCCGGCGGACTTTCGGTGCTTCAAGGTCTAGCGCTTCAATCTTGCGCGAAGCGGGAAGAGGGGCTTACCAGGCGCCGGTGTTCGGCATGGAAAGCCACGGCTCGGCCGGGGCGAGGCTTTCGCCTTTCTGCAGGATCTCGATGGAGATCCCGTCCGGTGAGCGGACGAACGCCATGTGTCCGTCGCGCGGCGGGCGGTTGATGATCACGCCATGGTCCATCAGTTTCTGGCAGATGGCATAGATGTCATCGACCTCATAGGCGAGATGGCCGAAATTGCGGCCACCGGCATAGTCTTCCGTATCCCAGTTGTGGGTGAGCTCCAGGCAGGGCGCCATTTCGGCGCGCGCCCGGTCGAGGTCGTCGCGGGCAGCGAGAAAGACCAGGGTGAAACGGCCCTTTTCGCTGTCCATCCGGCGTATCTCTGTCAGGCCGAAAATGTTGCAGTAGAAGTCGAGCGAGGCGTCGAGATCTTTGACGCGAACCATGGTGTGAAGATTACGCATGAAGGTCCTCCTGAGAATGGCAGGGATATGGAGCAGGCAACAGTTTCGAGCAAGCCTGCAAGGGCAAAAAGCATTTGGGTATATGTCAAACTAGGACTTGCGTAGATCCATTGCTCGAATGTTAATCTTAACTTCAAGAATCAATTAACTCTGCAATGTGACGCGTTTCGAGGGGCTTTGGGAAATGGCGGACAGGATTACACCGAAAGGGCTCGCTGGGTTCGAGGACCTGTCCAGCGAAGCCGTCGACCTTATGGAGATCACCGGTGTCGTCAAGTGGTTCGACGTCGCCAAGGGTTTCGGCTTCATCGTGCCCGACAACGGCATGCAGGACGTGCTGCTGCACGTGACCTGCCTGAGGCGTGACGGCTATCAGACCATTCTCGAAGGCACGCGCATCGTCGCGCTCGTTCAGAAGCGCGATCGCGGCTACCAGACCTTCCGCATTCTCTCGATGGACCAGTCGACCGCGGTGCATCCCTCGATGCTCCCGCCGGTGCGCACCCATGTGCAGGTGACGGCGACCAGCGGCCTGGAGCGGGCGCTGGTCAAATGGTTCAACCGCACCAAGGGTTTTGGCTTCCTGACGCGCGGCGAGGGCACCGAGGACATTTTCGTCCACATGGAAACGCTGCGCCGCTTCGGCCTGACCGAGCTTCGTCCGGGACAGACCGTTCTGGTGCGCTTCGGACCGGGCGACAAGGGCCTGATGGCCGCCGAGATCCACCCCGACAATCCGGGCCCTTCGGTCCTGGCGCATTGAGGTCCCGGGCGATGAGGGAAATGATCAAAAGCGCTTTCGTGGCGCTTTTTTTATGGGCGCTCGCCGGGGCGGCGGCAGCCCAGGTCCCGCATTTCGACCGGTCCACGCTGACGATCCGCACGGTCGAGGGCAAGGAGATCGCGCTTGACGTCGAATGGGCGATCACAGCCGACCAGCGCGCCCACGGCCTGATGTTCCGTGAAGAACTGGGTGACCACCAGGGCATGATCTTCGATTTCGGCACGACGCGCGACGTGATGATGTGGATGCGGAACACGCCACTGTCGCTTGACATGGTCTTTATCGATGAGAGCGGTCTGGTGAAGCGCATCGCCAGCCGGACCACGCCGTTCTCCGAGACGATCATCCCGTCGGGCGCGCCGGTGCGGTATGTGCTGGAGATCCGCGGGGGGCAGGCCACAGCACTCGGCATAGCCGAGGGCGCGATTGTCGAGCTGCGTCCTCCGGGCGACCCGTCCGACTGACGGCGCCGGGGCGAATTCGACGCCGGCCTGGAAAGCGCCTTTTTACTGTTGCGGCTCACGGGTGAACCGTGTATTCCGCTCCCATTGCTAAGACGGAGTGTAGCGCAGCCTGGTAGCGCATCTGGTTTGGGACCAGAGGGTCGGGAGTTCGAATCTCTCCACTCCGACCATTGCAAGCGGTGCCCATGTCCCAATCCGGCACAGCAAACCTCTCAATTTTATCGTCACCGAACTGTCATCGACTTCGCCTGTCCGCACCTGGCCAGCTTCGATCGACAGCGTCCGCGCCCGTTCGCACCCGCGTTGTCCGGAACCGATCGCCTTCCCGTCGCGTTCCTCCTTGATCCAACAGGGAGGATAGAACTATGACAAAACTCACAACCATGGTCGCTGCCGTCGGCATGGCGGCCTTTGTGGCGGGTCCGGGAATCGCGGCTTGCCCCGAAGTGACGGGCTCCGTCGACGGCACGGCCGCGGCGGGCATCTCGAAGGACGGAACCCATGTTCCCCTCGAGGGCTCAACCGATACCCAGGCTGGCGCCTCCGGCGGCGTGCAGAAGGACGGCAACACCATGCCGCTGGCAACCGACAAGGATCTCGCGACCTCCAACCAGGACGTCGCCGCCCAGCAGCAGGGCGAAGAAACGGCGGCCGCGTCGGCGGCGGACAAGGACAAGTGCACCGACTAGCCGGGTATGGACCCGATCGCACTGGCCGCGGCTGGATTGCCGTGGGGTGGCTGAACGCGTCGAGAGGATCGCCGTCTGCATGGCCCCGGTCGCATTCACAGAGCGCTTCGCCGGCAAGGCGCGGCGCTCTTGTTCTTTGCGCCGGCTGGCTGGAGGTTCCGCTTGAAAATGATCGCAATCGTCGCTACGACGGGAACGGTCATCCGGCATTGCGCCGGAGCTTCTGAAGCCGGTTGTCAACGGCTTGGAAACAGGATTTCGCCGCGGCGTTCTGCTGTGGCTGGTACCAGGAACCAGACGGGGCAGGGTAACGCCTGTCCGTCTCTTTGGAGTTGGATGCGACATGTCTGCAAAGATCTACCGCCCGGCAAAGACCGCGATGCAGTCCGGCAAGGCGAAGACGCAAGTGTGGATCCTCGAATTCGACCAGGCCATTCCGAAGAAGATCGATCCGATGATGGGCTACACGACCTCGGCCGACACCCGTCAGCAGCTGAAGCTGTTGTTCGAGACGCAGGAACAGGCCGAGGCCTATGCCAAGCGCGAAGGCATCGACTACCGCGTCATCCCGCCGAAGGAAGCCAAGCGCCAGGTCGTCTCCTACACCGACAATTTCAAGTACAGCCGCCTGCAGCCTTGGACGCACTGACCATCGCTCGCGCCGGACCGCTCCGGCCCGGCAAACCTTGCCCGTCGATTGGTCCTTCATCGACAAGGCCCCTTAGCTCAGCTGGATAGAGCACCTGCCTTCTAAGCAGGTTGTCGCAGGTTCGAGTCCTGCAGGGGTCGCCAAACCTTACATTGTCCATTCCTGACACATAGGTAACATCGCGTACCTAAGACATGGGTGACAACCCCGTGCCGAAATGGTCGCCGTCGTCGGTCAGGCGCAAGACCCACTGGCATTTCCATGGTCAAATCGGCTATCGCTGCGGGTGCATGATTCGGCGCGGCTCGGCTGGTCCGCTCGCGCCGTCATGCGGCTGGCGGTGATTGCATTTGAGGCGCTCCACAGCCGTCGACGCGAGGGTTTTTCATGGCACGTCCCACCACTACGAGGCGAAAGCCGCGCAAGCGCAGCAGCACGGCGCGCAAGAAGTCGTCGGGCGGCGGCCTCTGGCCGTGGGTCGTGGCGCTGGTCCTGGTCGCCGGCGCGATCGCCGCCTATGACAATCGCGAAAAGCTGCCCCGGATGATCGCGGCCTACCTGCCGAAAACCGCCCATAGCTCCTCCGGCAAGCCGGCAGAGAACCTGCCTGGCGGTGGCGCGGCAACGCCGCGTGTGAAAGCGGATGCGAAGCCCGCCCAGCCGGCAAAGCCGGTCGACAGGCGCGACAGTGGCCCGGTCCCGCCGGCCCCGGTCGGCACCGCGCCGGGCGTGTCGCCGGTTGCCGTTCCCGTGCCCGGCGGACGTCCGGGTGATGCCTCGTCGGACGGCAAGGGCTTCACCGGCAAGTTCTATTTCTGCGGAACCTCCGGCCTCGACAACTGCGTCGTCTCCGGCGACAGCTTCTGGTTCCGAAAGGGGCGCATCGTGCTCGCCGACGTGGTGGCGCCGGCGACCGAGGACGCCAAATGCCAGCAGGAGCGGGACAAGGGCTTTGCCGCCAAGGTGCGGCTGCGCGACCTGCTCAATGCCGGAAGCTTCGAGTTTTCGCAGTTGAAGGGCCAGAACGTGCCCACGACGGGCCCGGCCATGCGCGTGGTCACGCGCAACGGCCGTTCGCTCGGCGCGACTCTGGTGGCGGAGGGGCTGGCCCGGCCGCGTTTCGGCCCGCAGCAGTCCTGGTGCCCGTAAGCCTGGCGACTGGCGAGACGGACCGACCTGCCAAGCCTCGCCACTGAGGAACACCACAGCGCCATGACGCTGTAACACCATGGAAAAAGCCCGCGCGGGGTCTCCCGGCGCGGGCTTCTGCGTGTCGAGGACAGGTCCTAGTGCAGGATCTGGCTGAGGAAGAGCTTGGTGCGTTCGTGCTGCGGATTGTCGAAGAACTCGGCCGGAGAGTTCTGCTCGACGATCTGGCCCTGGTCCATGAAGATCACCCGGTTGGCGACCTGGCGGGCAAAGCCCATTTCATGGGTGACGCACAGCATGGTCATGCCTTCTTCGGCCAGGCCCACCATGGTGTCGAGCACTTCCTTGATCATTTCCGGGTCGAGGGCCGAGGTCGGCTCGTCGAACAGCATGATCTTCGGGCTCATGCAGAGCGAGCGGGCGATCGCCACGCGCTGCTGCTGGCCGCCGGACAACTGGCCCGGATACTTGTTGGCCTGTTCCGGGATCTTGACGCGCTCGAGGAAGTGCATGGCGACTTCTTCTGCCTTCTTCTTCGGCATCTTGCGGACCCAGATCGGCGCCAGCGTGCAATTCTCCAGGATGGTCAGGTGCGGGAAGAGGTTGAAGTGCTGGAACACCATGCCGACTTCGCGGCGCACCTCGTCGATCTTCTTCAGGTCATTGGTCAATTCGATGCCGTCGACGAACACCTGGCCCGTCTGGTGTTCCTCCAGCCGGTTGATGCAGCGAATCATCGTCGACTTGCCGGAGCCCGATGGACCGGCAATGACGATGCGCTCGCCACGCATCACTTTCAGGTTGATGTCGCGCAGCACATGGAAATCCCCGTACCACTTGTTCATGTTGACGATTTCGACCGCGACATCGGTGTCCGAGACGGTCATCTTGGTGGGTTGGACTTCAGCCATTGTTTTCCCCTGATGTTATTTCTTGTGGCCGGTATCGAGGTGCCGTTCCATGAATCCTGAATAGCGTGACATGCCGAAACAGAAAATCCAGAAAACGAAACCGGCGAAGATCAGACCGGTCAGCGGCGTGACCGGAGTCTGCCAGCCCGAATCGCCGAACGATGCCTTCACGATGCCGAGAAGGTCGTACATCGAGATGATGGTGACGAGTGAGGTATCCTTGAAGATTCCGATGAAGGTGTTGACGATGCCCGGAATGACGAGCTTGATCGCCTGCGGCATGATGATAAAGGCCGTCTTGTGGAAGTAGCTGAGGCCCAGCGCATCCGCCGCCTCGTACTGCCCCTTCGGAATGGCCTGCAACCCGCCGCGAATGACTTCCGCCATATAGGCGGAGGCAAAGATCGAAACGCCGATCAGCGCGCGCAGGAACTTGTCGATATTGTTGCCCGGCGTCAGGAACAGCGGCAGAAGCACGCTCGCCATGAACAGCACCGTGATCAGCGGCACGCCGCGGATGAGTTCGATGAAGGCGACCGACAGCGTCCTGACGATCGGCATGGGCGAGCGCCGGCCGAGTGCCAGGAGAATCCCGAGCGGCAGCGAGACCGCGATGCCGACAAAGGACAGGATCATGGTGACCATCAGCCCGCCCCACAGCGGCGTCTCGACATGCGACAGGCCAAACGAGCCCCCGAGCAGCAGCACATAGGCAACGATCGGCAGACCGACCAGAAGCAACAAGGCATTGAGCCCCTTGCGCGGAGCCTTTGGGATGAGGAACGGAATAAGCAGCGCGACGAACAGCAGGGCGACCAGTAGCGGCCGCCACAATTCTCCGCGCGGATAGGAGCCGAACATGAACTGGACGAAGCGGTCGTTGACATAGGCCCAGCAGGCGCCGTTCCAGCCCTCGGGCTGGATGCCGCCCTGGACGGCCGTGGTGCATACCGAGCGGTCGGCGCCGGTCCACACCGCCGAGATGAACAGCCAGTCGATGATGCCCGGCAGGAAGGTGACGAGCGCCACGATGGCAATCAGGGTCAGGATCGTGTCGCTGATCGACGCGAACAGGTTCTTCCGCAGCCAGCCGACGACGGAAGACGATTTCTGCGGCGCGGCTTCCGCGGGCAGGAAAGTGTGGCGGACAAAGGCGGTCTCGGTATTCATGTCAGCGCTCCACCAGGGCCATTTTTGCGTTGAACCAGTTCATGAACAACGAGGTCACGAGGCTGATGGTGACATAGATCATCATCCAGATGGCGATGATCTCGACGGCCTTGCCGGACTGGTTGAGGATGGTGCCACCCACGGCCACCAGGTCCGCATAGCCGACGGCGACCGCCAGCGAGGAGTTCTTGATCAGGTTCAGGTATTGCGACGTCAGCGGTGGAATGATGATGCGCAGGGCTTGCGGCAGGACGACGAGGCGGGTCGTCAGGCCGGGACGCAGACCGAGCGCATAGGCGGCCTCGGTCTGCCCCTTGGGAACGCCGCGAATACCCGCCCGCACGATCTCGGCGATGAAGGAAGCCGTATAGAGCGACAGGGCGAGATAGAGCGCCAGGAATTCCGGCCCGATGACCATGCCGCCGCGCATGTTGAACGACCCCGGGATCGGGTAGTCGAACGACAAGGGTGCGCCGACCGCGAGGAAGACGGCGAGGGGCAAAAGGACCATCAGCGCGAGATTGACCCAGAGAACCGGCGGGCGCAGCCCGGTCGCCAGCTGGCGACGGTTGGCCCAGATCGTGTAGAGGATGGCGCCGATCAGGCCGGCGAGAAACGCCGCGGCGACATAGAAGAAGCCCTCGCCGAACATCGGGGCGGGCATGTAGATGCCGCGGTTCGAGATGAAGAAGACGGCGTCCGGATTGTCCTTCACATGCTGGAAGATCGTGCGGATCGCCGGCAGCAGGGCAAGCACGCCGAGATACCAGAAGAAAATGACCAGCAACGGCGGAATGTTGCGGAAGATCTCGACATAGACGGTCGACAGCCGGGCAATCAGCCAGTTGTGCGACAGCCGGCCGATGCCGACCAGCAGTCCGACGATGGTCGCCGTGATGATGCCGAAAAAGCCGACGACCAGTGTATTGATGAGGCCGACCTGCAGCGCACGCAGATAGGTCGAATCGCTCGAATAGGCGATCAGGGCCTGGGATATGTCAAAGCCGGCGCGGCTGTTGAGAAAGCCGAAACCCGAGGTCATGTTGGCGCGGGCGAGATTTTGCGCGGCATTGTTCCAGGCGAAATAGATCACCCAGGCGATGATAGCCAGTGTGAGTGCCTGGTAGGCGGCGCGTCGGAAGGCCTGATTGTAGATTAGCGACACCTTCGGACGGTCGTCGCCGCCCTGGGTACGGGCATCGGTGACAGCCATCGATAATTCCCCTGTCTTTCATCCACCCTTTTCGCCGGGTGTTATCGTCTGAAAGAAGAAGGCGGATTTCTCCGCCTTCCCGTTTTCAAGCTGTCGATCAGCGGATCGGCGGAGCGTACTGCAGGCCGCCCTTGGTCCACAGAGCGTTCAGGCCGCGGTCGATCTTGAGCGGAGAACCCTGGCCCACATTGCGCTCGAAGCTCTCACCGTAATTGCCCACGGCCTTGACGATCTGGGTGGCCCAGTCCTTCGGCAGGCCGAGGTCGGCGCCGAGGGTCGAGTCGGCTTCTTCGCCGAGGAAGCGCTTGATGTCCGGGTTCTCGGACTTCTTCATTTCCTCGACATTGGCCTGGGTGATGCCGAATTCTTCGGCGGCAACCATGGCGAAGTGTGCCCAGGTCACGACATCCAGCCACTTGGAATCATTCTGACGCACGGCCGGGCCAAGCGGCTCCTTGGAAATGATCTCTGGCAGAACCTGGTGATCATCCGGATTAGCCATCTTCAGGCGGATCGAATAGAGGCCCGAGGCGTCCGTGGTATAGGCGTCGCAGCGGCCGGCATTGTAGGCGGCGTCGGCTTCATCCTGGGCCTCGAACACGACCGGCTTGAATTCCATGTTGTTGGCACGGAAGTAGTCGGCGAGGTTGAGTTCGGTGGTGGTGCCGGACTGAACGCAGATCGAGGCGCCATTGAGCTCGAGCGCCGACTTCACGTTGAGTTCCTTCTTCACCATGAAGCCCTGGCCGTCATAATAGTTTACGGCGCGGAAGTCGAAGCCGAGCTGCGAATCGCGGCTTGTGCTCCAGGTGGTGTTGCGGGCCAGCATGTCGACTTCACCCGACTGCAGGGCCGGAAAACGGTCCTTGGCGGAAAGCGGGGTGAATTTCACCTTCGTCGCGTCGCCGAACACGGCAGCGGCAACAGCCTTGCAGAGATCGACGTCAAGACCGGTCCAGTTGCCCGAGGAATCCTGTGCGCCGAAGCCGGCGAGGTTCGAGCCGTTGACACCGCACTGGACGAAACCCTTGGCCTTCACGTCATCGAGCGTGCCAGCAAATGCAGCCGACGCGCCCATTCCCAGGACTGCAGCGCCGAGTGCGGCTGACAGGAGATTCTTGTTCATTTTTCCCAACCTTTTTTCCGTTGTCTTTTGCTCTCGACCGCCGCGTCCATGTCTTCGGTGCAGCGAGCCGGCTCGCTGCCCTCCCGGCGCGAACTCGGCTATCACAGTCTTAAATGGATCGACGGTCAAGTCTTGACGCCGCAAATTGCGGCGAAAAGCGGCAAATTGCTAAATCAGCTGGAAAAACAGGCACGAATCACTGTTTTCGGTCATTCGATGATTAAAAACGGTTCGGGCAAAAGCGCTTTGAATGGCGCTCCGGACAATGGCCGGGTGACAAATCTCGGCTTGACCGCCAAGCCTGCCGCCTTCAAAAATCGCCGCTTCATACCTCGCAATCAGAAGGCCCAAGGTTTCATGAAGGACAGGAAAGACATGCTGGCCGGCGCCGGCACGGATACGAAGCTTTGCCACATCGGCCACGACCCGTCGAGCTTCCATGGCTTCGTTAATCCGCCGGTCGTGCACGCATCGACCGTGCTGTTTCCCGACGTGAAGACCATGGAGACGCGCGCCCAGAAATACACCTACGGCACGCGCGGGACACCGACGACGGACGCGCTGTGCGAGGCGATCGACGCGCTCGAGGGTTCGGCCGGCACCATCCTCGTTCCGACGGGGCTTGCCGCCATCACGGTGCCTTTCCTTGCCTTCCTCTCGGCCGGCGATCATGCGCTGATCGTCGATTCGGTCTATTCGCCCTGCCGCCATTTCTGCGACACCATGCTGACGCGGCTCGGCGTGGAGGTCGAATATTACGATCCGGAGCTCGGCGCCGGCATTCAGTCGTTGATCCGGCCGAACACAAAGTTGGTCCATACCGAGGCGCCGGGCTCCAATACCTTCGAAATGCAGGACATTCGCGCCATTGCCGATGTCGCCCACAAGCATGGCTGCGTGGTGACCATGGACAATACCTGGGCCACGCCGCTCTATTTCCGGCCGCTCGATTTCGGCGTCGACATCTCCATCCATGCCGCGACCAAATATCCTTCCGGCCATTCCGACATCCTGATGGGTACGGTCTCGGCCAATGCGGCGCATTGGGATCGCTTGAGAGAAGCCAATATCACGCTCGGCATCTGCGGATCGCCCGACGATTCCTACATGATCCTGCGCGGACTGAGGACGATGAACCTGCGCCTCGAGCACCATGGCCGCAGTGCCCTTGCGGTGGCCGAGTGGCTGGAGGGCCGCGATGACGTGGCGCGCGTGCTGCATCCGGCGCTGCCGAGCTTCCCCGGCCACGCCATCTGGAAGCGCGACTTCAAGGGGGCGAGCGGCATTTTCTCCTTCGTGCTCGCCGCCGATGCGCCGGAAAAGTTCAAGCCGAAGGCTCGCGCCTTCCTGGATGAACTGTCACTGTTCGGCCTCGGCTATTCCTGGGGCGGCTTCGAGAGCCTGGCGGTGATGGTCAATCTCGAAGACCGGAGGATCCGCAAGGCGCCGAGCGAAGGCCCGGTCATCCGCCTGCAGATCGGGCTGGAGAATGTCGAGGATATCCTTGCCGACCTGCAACGGGGCTTCAAGGCTACCGCCGCCGTCTAGCCGGCGGTCTTATCGTCAGCCCCGGGTGCGATACCCGTAGAGCCAGTCGAGATCGCCGGCGAGGCTCTCCGGGGAACGCAGCGACAGGACGAGGTCGCGACCGAGCCGGATCGGGCCGCGGGCGTGATAGGCGAACCTGTTGAACGCGCCGCGATGGCGAACCTTGCCAGCACGCGCCTTGCGGGACGCCTCGAAGCGGGAAAGCGCCTCGCGCAGGGGCAGGGAGCCGGCCACCTCTCCGGCCAGTTCGAATCCGTCCTCGATCGCCATGGCGGCCCCTTGCGCGGAAAACGGCATCATCGCATGCGCCGCGTCGCCGATCAGCACGGTATCGCGGCCATTTTGCCAGTGGCCGTCCGAAGCCTCGTAGAGCGGCCAGAAGGTTGCTCGCTCGATCGAGGCGAGCAGGGTGCAGATCTCGATGTTCCAGCCGGCAAACTGGCGCAGCAGCAGGGCGCGTTGTCCCGCGCTTCCTTCCGCGCTCCAGGTCTCGCCGGGGTCCAATCCGGCCGCGATCGCGACGATGTTGAAGCCGTCGATCTCTTTCAGCGGATAGGCGACGAGATGCGAATTCGGGCCGAGATAGGCGGTGACGTTCAACGGGTCGAGAAAGGCCGGAGCGGCTTCCGCCGCGATGGTGAAGCGCCAGGCGACATTGCCGGAGAAACTGACCTTCGGACTGTCCTTGACCAGCTTGCGCATGCAGGACCAGGCACCGTCCGCCCCGACGAGAAGGTCCGGCTGCCGCCCGGTCAGGCGCTCGATCGTCGTGTGGTCCGGCAGATCGAGCCGGCAGCCGAGATGCAGTCGGCAAAGAGGATTGTGCAGGACTTGCCGCAAGAGCGCCTGCTGCAGGGTGGAGCGATGCAAAACGCCATACGGCGCACCCCAGCGCTTGCGTGCAAAGCTGCCGGTCGGCACGGTGGCGAGCGGCTTCAGCGTCACGCCGGAGGCGAGGCGCACCGCGTCAGGCTCCAGCCAATGGTTCTCGATCTCGTCGAGAGCGCCGAGTTTGCCGAGAATATACGAGGCGTTGGGAGAGATCTGCAGGCCCGCGCCGACCTCGCCAAGTTGCGCAGCCTGCTCGATGATGTCGGTGCGGATACCATGACGCGCCATGGCGAGTGCGGTCGTAAGACCCGCCACCCCGGCTCCGATGATGGCGGCGGTCTTGATCGACATGTTCTATCCGATCAGGCGAAGCGCCGGTTACGCTGCCTTGACGTGATAGACGCAGCCCGGCGGGTTGGTCTGCTCGGCTTTGAGCGAAGGATTGAAGCGATAGAGCGTCGAGCAGTAGGCGCAGACTTTCTCGTTGTCATGGCCCATGTCGATGTAGATGTGCGGATGGTCGAAGGGAGCGGAAGCGCCGGTGCACATGAATTCCTTGACGCCGATCTCGATCACCTGGTGACCGCCGTCGTTCTGGAAATGGGGAATGCTGTGCCCGGCCATGTTCGTCTCCGCTCTGCCATTCAACGCGGCGGACCATATCGTCCTTCGATCGGAAAGTGTAGAGCCAAACGCCCCCGCCGCCCACAGAAAATCGAGCGACCGGGTTTGACCCATCGCCGACAATTTATACTGTGGGACAAAACCCATGCCGATTATTCCGCGGCCGACAGGACAGACCCATGAATCTCGATGCCCCGCCTTTCTCGCTCTTCTATCATGACGGTCTGCAACTCGCCTATTTCGACGAAGGCGATCCGGCGGGCGATCCGGTCCTGCTGATCCACGGGTTCGCTTCGACCGCCAGCGTCAACTGGGTTTATCCGGGCTGGCTGAAGACCCTGGGGGAGGCGGGCTACCGCGTGATCGCCCTCGACAATCGCGGCCATGGCGCCAGCGACCGGCCGCACGACCCCGCAGCCTATCACCCCTCGCTGATGGCCGGTGATGCGGCAGCACTTCTGACCCATCTCGGCATAGAGCAGGCGCATGTCATGGGCTATTCCATGGGGGCGAGGATTTCGGCATTTTTTGCCATCGAACACGCCAATCGCGTCCGCTCGCTGGTTTTCGGTGGCCTCGGCATCGGCCTGTGCGACGGCGTCGGCGATTGGGATCCGATCGCGGACGCGTTGCTGGCGCCGCAGTTGTCGGACGTCACCCACCCGCGCGGCCGGATGTTCCGGGCCTTCGCCGACCAGACCCATTCCGACCGCTTCGCCCTGGCCGCCTGCATCAAGACCTCGCGCGTGCTGGTCGAGCGCGGCGACATCGCCAAGGTCGACGTTCCGACGCTGATTGCGGTCGGCACGACGGATGACATTGCCGGCTCGGCCGCCGAACTGGCCGCCCTGATGCCGGATGCCAAAGCGATCGACATTCCGAACCGCGACCATATGCTCGCCGTCGGCGACAAGGTGTTCAAGCGGGCGGTGCTCGACTTCTACCGTGGGATCAAGGCCGGCTGAGGCGGGCGCTCAGGCCTCGCGGGTGGGCGATCAGCGACCGGTAAATTGCGGCCGGCGTTTCTCGGCGAAGGCGTTGCGGCCTTCGGCATAGTCTGCGCTGTCAAAGGTGGCGGCGCCGATGACCTCCGCCTCGCGCAGCAAGTCATCGTCCTGCTGGCTCGCGGCGCGCAGCGCGAGCTTGGAGGCCTGCACCGACAGCGGTGCATTGGCGGCGATTGTTTCGGCCAGCGTCAGTGCGGCCGGTTCCAGACCCTCAGCCGTCGTCATGTCGAGCAGGAAACCGGCGGCAAGCAGATCGTTCACCGACATGGGCAAGCCGGTGTAGAGGGCCTTTCCGGCCATTTGCGCACCGAGCGTCCGGATGAAGTCCTGAACCGCATCGGCCGGGTAGGCGAGGCCGAGACGCGCCGCCGGCACGGCGAAGGCGGCTCCCTCCGCCGCGATCCTCAGATCTGCAGCCGCGGCAAGGCCGAAGCCGCCGCCATAGCAGATGCCGCGGATCGCGGCGATCACCGGCACGCGGGCGTTGCGGATTGCGGCAAAGGCCTTGCTGTTTTCGCTCTCGTAGAGGCGAGCGGTCGCCGTGTCCTTGCGAACCGTCGGGAATTCGGAAATGTCGGCACCGGCACAAAAGTCCGTGGTTCCGGCGCCCATCAGCACGATGACCCTTGCCTCGCCCTCGTCGCACAGCCAGTGCATCGCTTCCGGGATGGCCCGCCACATCGCCGCGGTCACGGCATTCTTGCGGTCCGGATTGTCGATCAACAGCAGGCCCGTTCCGGCCTGGCTGGCGGCACGGATCTTCCCGGCGGCGAAATCATGGATGCGTTTCATTTGGAAGGCCCATTTGTGTTGATTCACGGATCGACTATATAATGCGCTCGAACAGGAAACGAGGAGACCGGCAATGGCCGCAAAAAGCGAAATCCTCAAGAGAGAGCCAGTGCAGTCGATGGATCCGATCTGGGACAGTCTGCGCAGCGAAGCGCGCGCCGCAGCCGACTTCGACCCTCTGCTGGCGGCGTTTCTCTATTCCACGGTGCTCAACCATCGCTCGCTTGAAGATTGCGTCATCTACCGGATCTGCGAACGGTTGGATCATCCCGATCTGCAGGCCATCCTGCTGCGCCAGACGTTTGACGAGATGCTGCGCGACTGGCCGGAATGGGGCTCGATCATGCGGGTCGACATCCAGGCGGTCTACGATCGCGACCCGGCCTGCATCCGCTTCATGGAGCCGGTGCTCTATTTCAAGGGCTTTCACGCGATCCAGACCCATCGCCTGGCCCACTGGCTTTTGAACCACGGCCGCCGGGACTTCGCGCTCTACCTGCAGAGCCGGGCTTCGAGTGTCTTCCAGACCGACATCAACCCGGCCGCACGCATTGGCAAGGGGATCTTTCTCGATCACGCGACCGGCCTCGTCGTCGGCGAGACCGCACGGATCGGCGACAATGTCTCGATCCTCCATGGCGTCACGCTCGGCGGCACGGGCAAGGAGGGCGCGGACCGCCATCCGAAGATCGGCGACGGCGTGCTGATCGGAGCGGGCGCCAAGGTGCTCGGCAATATCGAGGTCGGTTGCTGCTCGCGCATCGCCGCCGGTTCGGTGGTGCTGAAGCCTGTACCGCGCGGTTGCACCGTGGCCGGCGTTCCGGCGCGTGTCGTCGGCGAGGCGGGCTGCGCGGAGCCCGCACGCTCCATGGACCAGATGCTGGCCGCCGACTGATTTTCCGACGACTGCGCGGACCTATCCGGGTCCCGCGCCGTTGTCGGGGTGCCATGCTTGGCAAAGAATGGGCTTTCGCGTCTTTACAGCGGCGGACGGCGCATGCGACAAGCGGCCGAATTTTAATCCCCGATGGAGACTGGATCGTGAAACCCGAAGAAATCAAGAAGCTCGACGCCTATTTCAAGCGGATGTTCAACCCGGCCATGGTGGTGAAGGCTCGCCCCCGCAAGGATGACTCTGCCGAAGTCTACGTCGGCGACGAGTTTCTCGGCGTGGTTTTCCGTGACGATGAGGATGGCGATCTGTCCTACAATTTTTCGATGGCGATCCTCGACGTCGACCTCTAAGCCGGTGGTTGCAGGCTGACTGATATATGTTTTCCTTTTCAAGGAAACAGGGCCGACCGTCGTCCGGTCGGCCTTTCTTTTGCCCTTATGCGCAACCTGAGCGCGATATCGCATCGCACAAAACACTTGACTGTTTTTGTGCAACTGCTATGTAGTTGGGCACCGAATGAACGGACCGGAAGGAGAGTGGCATGATCAATTTCGACGACGCCAACAAGAAGGGCAAGGAAGCCATGGACGCCATGCTGAAGAACTATTCGGAAGTGGCCAAGGGTTTCCAGGCCATCACGACCGAAGCTTCCGAGTATTCGAAGAAGTCGTTCCAGGACGTCGCCTCCCATATGGAAGCGCTGTCGGGCGCCAAGAGCATCGAGACCGCTCTCGAGCTGCAGACCAATTTCCTCAAGTCATCCTACGAGAGCTTCGTCGCCGAAGCCACCAAGATGAGCGAAATGTACGCCGATCTCGCCAAGACCGTCTACAAGCCGTTCGAGGCCCCGGTTGCCAAGGGGACCGGCATGTCGATGCCGACGGCTGCCTGATACCGGCCTGACAGATCAAGAATGCCGCAAGACCGGCCGCGCACTCGCGCGGCCGGTCTTGCCATTTGTGCCGGCTCGTATAAGGCTTGGGCATCTTTTTGACCCTGCTCTGCGGACACCTCGCGCAATTCTGTTTGCGCTGTGCAAAGGGGGGCTTAAAATCACCGAATTATGAACTACCTTACTGAGCTGAGTGTTTGTCCGTCGCGTTGCGTCTTCGGCAGATCGGCCGGACAATTGGAGAATGAACTGAAATGATCGCCAAGCCGGTCTTCATGCAAAGCCAGCGGGACGGGGACAACGCCAATCGTGGCACCTCGGTGATCACGCGTACCAAGCCCAAGACGAAGAAACCAAACCTGTACCGCGTCCTGCTTCTCAATGATGACTATACCCCGATGGAATTCGTGATCCATGTACTGGAGCGGTTCTTCCAGAAGGACAGGGAAGCAGCCACCCGCATCATGTTGCACGTGCACAATCATGGTGTCGGGGAATGCGGCGTCTTCACCTACGAAGTCGCCGAGACCAAGGTGAGCCAGGTCATGGATTTCGCCCGGCAGCATGAGCATCCGCTTCAATGCGTCATGGAAAAGAAGTGAGGAACTGACGTGCCAACATTCTCTCCCAGCCTCGAGAAGGCACTGCACCAGGCACTGACCTTTGCCAACGAGCGGCATCACGAATATGCCACGCTCGAGCATTTGTTGTTGGCCTTGATCGACGATGCGGATGCCGCCGCCGTGATGGGTGCCTGCAATGTCAATCTGGATGCCCTCCGCAAGACGGTGATCGAATACGTCGACAACGAGCTCGCCAATCTGGTGACCGGCTATGACGAGGATTCCAAGCCGACCTCCGGCTTCCAGCGCGTCATCCAGCGCGCCGTCATCCACGTCCAGTCCTCCGGTCGCGAGGAAGTGACCGGCGCCAACGTGCTCGTCGCGATCTTCGCCGAGCGCGAAAGCCACGCGGCCTTCTTCCTGCAGGAGCAGGAAATGACCCGCTACGATGCCGTGAACTACATCTCCCATGGTATCGGCAAGCGTCCGGGTTCCGCCCAGACCCGCCCGCCGCGAGGCGCGGATGAAAGCGAGGGCGAAGCCAAGCAGGCACGCGAGCAGGACGAGGGCAATGCAAAGACCAAGCAGGAGGCCTTGAAAGCCTATTGCGTCAACCTCAATGACAAGGCCAGGAACGGCAAGATCGATCCTCTGATCGGCCGCCACAGCGAGGTCAACCGCACCATCCAGGTGCTGTGCCGCCGTTCCAAGAACAATCCGCTCTATGTCGGTGATCCGGGCGTCGGCAAGACGGCGATCGCCGAGGGGCTGGCCAAGCGCATCGTCGAGGGCAAGGTTCCCGACGCGCTCAAGGATGCGACGATCTTCTCGCTCGACATGGGCACGCTGCTCGCCGGCACGCGCTATCGCGGCGACTTCGAGGAGCGCCTGAAGCAGGTCGTCAAGGAACTCGAGGACTATCCGGGCGCCGTGCTGTTCATCGACGAGATCCACACGGTGATCGGTGCAGGCGCCACCTCGGGCGGGGCGATGGACGCGTCGAACCTCTTGAAGCCGGCGCTGTCGTCCGGCGCGATCCGCTGCATCGGCTCGACCACCTACAAGGAATATCGCCAGTTCTTCGAAAAGGACCGGGCGCTGGTTCGTCGTTTCCAGAAGATCGACGTCAACGAGCCGACGATCGAGGATGCGATCGAGATCATGAAGGGCCTCAAGCCCTATTTCGAGGACTATCACAAGCTGAAATACACCAACGAGGCGATCAAGTCGGCGGTCGAACTCTCGGCCCGCTACATCTCCGACCGCAAGCTGCCGGACAAGGCGATCGACGTGATCGACGAGACCGGTGCGGCGCAGATGCTGCTGCCGGCCTCCAAGCGCCGCAAGCTGATCACCGAGAAGGAGATCGAGGCGACGATCGCCACCATGGCCCGCATACCGGCCAAGACCGTATCCAAGGACGACGAGATGGTTCTCGCCAACCTGGAAAAGGAACTGCGTTCGGTCGTCTACGGCCAGGATGCGGCGATCGAGGCTCTATCGACGGCGATCAAGCTCGCCCGTGCCGGCCTTCGCGAGCCGAACAAGCCGATCGGCTCCTACGTCTTCTCCGGCCCAACCGGTGTCGGCAAGACCGAAGTCGCCAAGCAGCTCGCCGCCTCGCTCGGCGTCGAACTGCTGCGCTTCGACATGTCGGAATACATGGAGCGGCACACGGTTTCGCGTCTGCTCGGCGCACCTCCGGGCTATGTCGGCTTCGACCAGGGCGGTCTTCTGACCGACGGCGTCGACCAGCATCCGCATTCGGTCGTGCTGCTCGACGAAATCGAAAAGGCCCATCCGGACATCTTCAACATCCTGTTGCAGGTCATGGACCATGGCTCGCTGACCGACCACAACGGCAAGAAGATCGATTTCCGCAACGTCATCCTGATCATGACGACCAATGCGGGCGCATCGGAAATGGCCAAGGCCGCCATCGGTTTCGGCTCGTCCAAACGCACCGGCGAGGACGAGGAGGCGCTCAACCGCCTGTTCACGCCGGAATTCCGCAACCGTCTCGACGCGACGATCGCCTTTGCACCGCTGCCGACCGAGGTCATCCACAAGGTGGTGCAGAAGTTCGTCATGCAACTGGAAGCCCAGTTGTCGGAGCGCAACGTCACGTTCGACCTGTCGGAAGCCGCGATCGATTGGCTGGCCTCGCGCGGCTATGACGAGAAGATGGGCGCCCGGCCGCTGGCGCGCGTCATCCAGGAGCACATCAAGAAGCCACTCGCCAACGAGATCCTGTTCGGCAAACTGAAGAAGGGCGGCGTGGTCAAGGTCGGCGTCAAGAAGGACGAGAACGGCGCGGACGTGCTCGATCTCGAATCCCTGGCAGAGGCCGCCCCCGTGAAGCCGAAACCCGAAGCCGAACTGGTCGAAGCCGAAGCGGAGGGCGCAACCAAGCCCCGCAAGACGAAGTCGGCAACCAAGGCAGGTGCGGCCAAGGCTGGATCGGCGGAGGAAAAGGCTTCTGCCAAGCGCAGTTCCGTGCCGAAGGTGCCGAAGAAGAAATAGGCATTGGTGGCCTCGGGAGATACGCCCGCGCCACGCTCGTTTCATACGCTGGAAATCAACCCCTCGCGGCATCGCTGCGAGGGGTTTTATCGTTAAACGGTTGACGTTTCTGTGATCTGCCGGTGAAACCATGCCGTGAGGCTTGCAGGCCGTATCGGCCCGACGATAGACTCAAAGAGAGGGCAGACGGGGCAGGGATGGCCGGATGGACAGTGACGACCGGGAAGCGCAGCATTTTTCGCATGAAGAGCGCGATCTCTGGGACCATGTGACGGAACTTTGGGAAATCGCCCGTCGTCGTGAAACAGCGCCGATCCGCAAGCTCCTGCATCGCGATTATTCCGGCTGGGTGACAGGCCTGGAGTCACCACACGATTACGAGGCGGCTGTCGCCTCGGTCGGGCCGGAGACGCCGCGCGTGCTGCGCTATCGGCTGAAGCCGCTGAAAGTGAGCGTGTTCGACCACGAGGTGGGCGTTGTGCATTACAGTTATGAGGCCGATGTCGAATCGGCCGCCGGGTCGGCACAGCATGTCGGTGGTCGATGGACCGAGGTCTACAAGCGACGCGGCAATGCCTGGCTGATGATCGCGGTCAGCGGCGGTCCGGACGGCATGCGCTGACGGCTTGAGGGACCAAGAAGTCCCTGTCTCGGACCTTCAATCCGCTGTATACGTCCTAAGTCGTGTTACGACCCTTCAGATTCGCTCCGCACGCCCGCGTCCTTTATCCGCCGGATCCGTTCATGCCCGCATCCCCTGCCGATACCGCTTCGTTTCGCTGGTTCCTCGAGGGCGCGCGCGGCATCTTTTCCCTTCCCGCCTTCATCCTGATGACCTCGTTTGTCGGTTTCAGCGCCTTTGCCCTCGAATCCGGTGTGAGTCGTGGCGAGGCGATCTTCATGACCGCCATGATCTGGGCACTACCGGCTAAGATGATCCTGATCGGCATGATGGCGAGCGGTGCCAATGTCTTGGCGATGTTTCTTGCGGTAACACTTTCATCCATTCGGATGATGCCGATGGTCGCTTCGCTCGTTCCGGAACTGCGTGGAGCCCGCACGCCGACCTGGCTCCTGCTGGTCCTGTCGCATTTCGTCGCCATCACCGCCTGGGTCTTCGCCATGGGGCACCTCAAGGATGTGCCGCGCGAGGCGCGCGTCGCCTATTTCGCCGGCTTCGGCCTGACGCTGGTCTCGGCCAACACCATCCTGGTAGGCTTGAGCTACGGGATTGTTTCCACCTTTCCGCCTGCCGTTGCCGGGGTTCTGTTCTTCCTGACGCCGGTCTATTTCGTCGGTTCGATCTGGGCCTCGGCCCGCCATTCCGTGGTCAAGATTGCCTTCGTCATCGGGGTGGTCGCCGGTCCGCTCCTGGCGGTGGTCGCACCCGGTTTCGACATTCTGATTGCGGGGATCGGCGGGGGAACGCTTGCCTACCTCATCGACCGCCTTGTCGTGCGTCGACGCGGGGCCGTCCCGCCAGGCGGTGGAGACGCGCCATGACCGCAGCCGACCTCTGGCCCTATGCGATCATCCTGTTCGCCGGCTGGTTCGCCACCGATCTGTGGCGCTGGCTCGGCGTGATCGCCGGCAACCGGCTGGCCGAAGGCTCGGAGGCGCTGAACTGGGTGAGGGCGGTCGCCACGGCCCTGGTCATGGCGGTGACCGCCAAGCTGATCGTATTTCCGACCGGCAGCCTGGCGGATTCGCCGCTCTGGCTCCGGCTCGCCGCAGCGGGACTCGGCTTCATGGCCTTCCTCGCTAGTGGTCAGCGCGTCATCGTCGGTGTCGTCGTATCCCTTGCGCTGCTGTCGCTCGGGCTGGCAGCGCTGTGAGCGCTACCCTCGCGCGGCAAGGGCGACGGCGCATTTGGGCGCGCGCGGCAGCCGTCGTGGGTCTATAGCTTTGTCATTCTTCGGAACCGCAAACACAGGAACCGCCATGTCTCCGATACCCTCCGTCACCGCCCCAGCCGATGCCGCCGAGCGCCGCGCCGTCAAGCCCGTGGTCTGCTATCCCGTCGAGACGCTGCCTGTGCCGGACATGGCAACGCTGCGACGCGCCCGCGAGACGCTGACCAAGGTGGACGAGGTGACCGTCCCGCCGCGCGAGGGTGCCACGTTTTCCGTGCCGAAGGGACATTTCTTCCGCATCCTCAGCATCGACGGCCCACAGGTCGGCGACCTCAACCTGTGGAACGCCAACGACCTCACCGAGCGCTTCTTTTCCGGCAAGACACGCGCATTGCACGCCACCCATGTGACCACCGGCAACCGTCTGTGGAGTACCCTTCCCAATCTTCGTCCGATGGCGACGATCACCCACGACACGCTCGGCTGGTACGGCTTCGACGAATTCGGCGGCAGCGTCCACGACGTCATCGGCACGCGCTGCGATCCCTATACCAACCGGCTCTTGTCGGGCGGCGACTATCATCACTGCTGCCATTCCAACCTGACCCGCGCGCTGGCCGGCGCGAAGGGCCTGTCGTTTGCAGAGGCCGAGCCCTTCGTCCATGACGTGCTGAACGTCTTCATGTGCACCGGGTTTACCGCCGACACCCACCAGTATTTCATGAAGGCGAGCCCGGTGCGGCCCGGCGACTACATCGAGTTCTTCGCCGAGATCGATTTGCTGGGCGGCCTTTCGGCCTGCCCGGGCGGCGATTGCAGCGCCAAGCATTCGAGCGACGTCGCTGCCTGCTATCCGCTCAAGGTCGAGATCTTTCGGCCGGACATGGACCTGCTGAAAACCTGGCCCTTCCCGGAGCGGAACGGCTACCGCAATCCCGAATAAGGGGCGGAACGCTTCCGCGTTCGCCGTCACCGACACCTCCCCCTTGATGGGGGAGGTCGCGCGGAACGCGCGGGTGGGGGTGATCTTGAGAGCCGAGCGATCGGCCGTGTGGTCGCGACATCGCCCCACCCTAGAGCTTCGCTCCGACCCTCCCCCTCGAGGGAGGGTGGTTGTCACAGCGCCGCCTTGATCTTCTCGGCATTCGCCTTCAGCACCTCGATGTCCTCCATCTTGCCGGCATGGGCTTTGAGCGGTACGCCCTCGTGCCGCGGAATGATGTGGAAGTGCAGGTGGTTGACGGTTTGGCCGGCCGCCGCTTCGTTGAACTGGGCGACGGACACGCCGTCTGCGTCAAATGCTTCTTTCGCGGCGATGGCGAGTTTCTGCACCACCGGCATCAGCCTCGAAAGCACCGCCGGATCGGCGTCGAGCATGTTGCGCGAGGCGGCCTTGGGGATGACCAGGAGATGACCGGTCGCCTGGGGCATGACATCCATGAAGGCGAGCGTGTCGTCGTCTTCGTAGAGCTTCACCGACGGAATCTCGCCCTTGAGGATCTTGGCGAAGATGTTGTTTGGATCATAGGCGGGGTTGGTCATCGGGAATCTCCTGAGGTTTTGCCGTAGTTAAGGCAGCCGGCGGGAAAGGATCAAGCGGCCTACTCGTCGCTCTCGCAGTCGCGTTGCTGGCGCTCGCCGCGGCGAAACGGCGTATGCTCTCCGAGGATCTCGCCCATCTGCTCGACCTCGCGCCGCTCATGCTCGAGATAGTCGGCGACGGCACGCCTCAGCCCCGGATGGGCGATGTAATGCGCCGAATGGGTCGTGATCGGCTGGTAACCGCGCGCCAGCTTGTGCTCGCCCTGCGCACCCGCCTCGACGCGTTTCAAACCCTTCGACAGCGCAAAGTCGATCGCCTGATGATAGCAGACCTCGAAATGCAGATAGGGGTGATCCTCGATGCAGCCCCAGTGCCGGCCGTAGAGCGCATCCGCGCCGATGAAATTGATGGCACCCGCCACATAGCGCCCATGGCGCTTGGCCATCACCAGCAGGATGTCGTCGGCCATGCGCTCGCCGATCAGCGAATAGAAGGGCCGCGTCAGATAGGGTTTGCCCCATTTGCGGCTGCCGGTGTCCATGTAGAAGGCGAAGAACTGGTCCCAGATATTCTCGGTCAGATCCGACCCGGTCAGCCAGTCGATCTCGATGCCGTTCTCCAGTGCCGCCCGCCGTTCCTTCTTCAGTGCCTTGCGCTTGCGCGAGGCGAGCGTGTCGAGGAAGTCGTCGTGGTCGCGGTAACCGGGATTGAGGAAATGGAACTGCTGGTCCGTACGATGCAGGTAACCGCTGGCGGCGAAGGCCGGCAATTCGTCTTGCGGAACGAAGGTCGCGTGCGCCGAGGAGACGCCGAGCTCGTCGGCCACCTGCCGCAGCCCGGCAGCCAGCAGCGGCCGGATTTCCGTCGGATCGCAACCCTCGGACGCCATCAGCCGCGGCCCCGTCGCGGGGGTGAAGGGAAAGGCGCTCTGCAATTTCGGATAGTAGCGGCCGCCGGCCCGCTCGAAGGCGTCGGCCCAGCCCTGGTCGAAGACATATTCGCCCCGGCTGTGGCTTTTCAGATAGCAGGGAATGGCGCCGAGCAGGTCACCGGCTGAGTCTTCCAGCAGCAAGTGATGGCCGAGCCAGCCGGTTTCGGCCGTGGCCGAGCCGGACTCCTCGAGCGCCGACAGGAAGGCGTGCGAGGCGAACGGGTTATAGCCGTCCGCGCCGCGTCTGGCGCCGCCGAGGCTCGCCCAGCGTTCAGGAGAAATTCCGGCAAGGGATCTTTCGACCCGGATCGTCACGTCTCCTGGCATGCGGCTCCCATCATGCGCTGGCGATGGCCACCTCGCGGGGGTCAAAGCCCTCGAAGGTCATCTGGTCCGCATGAGTATAGGTATGCGCGCGCATGGTTTCATCCCTGACGGTCCAGGTTATCACCGGAATTCCGCGCTCGCGCTGCGCCGCCACGAAGCTGTTGGGCAGGTGAGGGGCACAATAGGAAATGAAATCGAGGCCGAGCTGCATGGCCTCTTCGTGGGCTGCGAGTTGTTCCGGCGTCACACCTTCCGCGGTCAATCCGACCGGGTAGGGGCAGTCGAGCTTCTTGAGGTCCCGCAGCAGCCAGTAGTCGAAGCTCATCAGCGCGACCTTGCCCTGATAGCCCTCCAGCACCTCGAGCACGGCCTCCGCCAGGCCGTCGTCCTGCTCCGCATCAATGCCCTTGAGCTCGATCACCAACGGTACCTGACCCTTGACCAGGGCCAGCATCTTCTTGAGCGACGGGATCTTGTCGGCCGTGCCGCCAACCGACAGCAGGCCAAGCTCGCCGCCCGTGCGCTCACGCACCGCGCCGGCAAGTCCGCACAGCCGCTGCAGGTCATGGTCATGGAATACCATCGGCACGCTGTCCGACGACAGCTGGATGTCGCACTCGATGGCAAAGCCCGCATCGATGGCGCGCTGGAAGGCCGAGAGCGTGTTTTCCCATACCGTCTTGTTCTGGTCGTGGAAGCCGCGATGGGCGACCGGAACGTCCTTGATCCAGCTGACGTCGCTCACAGGGCGATCTCCAGGATCGCGTCGATCTCGACGGCGGCATTGAGCGGAAGCGCGGCCATGCCGACGGCGGCGCGCGCATGCTTGCCGGCATCGCCGAGCACGCCGGCGATCAGGTTGGATGCGCCGTTGATGACGAGATGCTGTTCGACAAAGCCCGGAGCCGACGCGACGAAGCCGTTGAGCTTGATGACGCGCACGATGCGGGAAAGATCGCCCGACAGGGCCGACTTCGCCTGGGCGAGGATATTGATGGCGCAGAGTTCGGCGGCCCGCTGCGCGTCGGCGAGCGCAACGTCGCTGCCGACCAGGCCGGTGACGGCGATCTTGCCGCCTTCGATCGGCAATTGGCCGGACAGATAAAGAAGGTTGCCGCTGATGACATAGGGCACATAGTTGGCGGCAGGGGCTGCCGCCTCGGGCAGGGTGATTCCCATGGCGTTGAGGCGGCCGTCGATCGTATCGGACATGTTCGGTTCCCGGTCTGCGTAAAATTGTTGAAAGAATCGCGTTCCCATCAAAAGCTTGTCTCGCTTTTGCCGGATCTGTTCTTATAACATCGCCGCCATGTGCAACAGGAGGATGTCGATGTTTCGTTCGAGCTTAGCCGTGGTCGTGGTTGCGGGCTCCGCCGTCGGCCTTTCGGCAGCCATTGCCAGTGCGGCGGGGGCGGGCGGTCTCGTGCCGCACCGGGCGGTCTACGACATCCAGCTCAAGCAGGCCTCGGAACGGTCCGGTATCGAGGGCATGCGTGGCCGCATGGTCTATGAGTTCAGCGGCTCCGAATGCCAGGGCTTCACCACCAATTTCCGCTTCGTCACCCGCATCGACACCGGTGAGCAGATCCGCGTCACCGATCAGCAGAGCATGACCTTCGAGGATCTGGCAGCCGGAAAATTCCGCTTCGAGACCAAGTCGTTCACCGACGACCAGTTGGACAAGGATGTGAGCGGCGCCGCGGAAGACGAGGATGGCAAGGTGAGGATCGAAATCGAGGAGCCCGAGCCTCGTGCGGTCGAACTTGCCGACAGCCGCTTTCCCACCGCGCACATGATGGATGTGATCGCGAACGCCCGCAAGGGCAAGTCCCTGTTCGAAGCCCGTATCTTCGACGGGTCCGAGGACGGCGACAAGAGCTATCTGACCACCACCGTCGTCGGCCGCGCGCACACTCCGACCTCCCTCGAGGCCGCCGACAAGTCGGCCGGAGCGATGGCGGCCGAGGCCTATTGGCCGGTGTCGATCGCCTATTTCGACGAAAAGGCTTCGGGCGACCTGCTGCCGATCTACACACAGTCGTTCAAGCTCTACGAGAACGGTATCTCCCGCGACCTGACGCTCGACTACGGCGATTTCGTTCTCACCGGCAAGCTGACCAAGCTGGAAGTGCTCGGCTCGGGCGAGTGCCGGTGAATATCCGCCAAGCCCGGGTCGAAACCAGATTTCTGCCGGAAATGCCTTGATTTTCCGAAAGAGTCGCTATAAGGCCACCAGCATTCCACACGCGAGACTTGGGATCGACCGGGAGACATCCGGAAGGTTCCGCCGGTGGCATCCTTGAAAAAGGTGCTGTTTGTCTCGCGGGGGTTCAACCGGAAAAGGAGAAAAAGGCATGGCATTGCCTGATTTCAGCATGCGTCAGCTTCTTGAAGCTGGTGTTCACTTCGGCCACCAGACTCATCGCTGGAACCCGAAGATGAAGCCGTACATCTTCGGCGATCGTAACAACATCCACATCATCGACCTGGCCCAGACCGTTCCGATGCTGTCGCGCGCCCTGCAGGTCGTGTCGGACACCGTCGCTCGCGGCGGCCGCGTCCTGTTCGTCGGCACCAAGCGCCAGGCGTCCGAACTGATCGCCGACTCGGCGAAGCGTTCGGCCCAGTACTACGTCAATTCGCGCTGGCTCGGCGGCATGATGACGAACTGGAAGACGATCTCGAACTCGATCGCTCGCCTGCGCAAGCTCGACGAGATCCTGAATTCGGATGCGTCCGGCTTCACCAAGAAGGAGCGCCTGAACCTCGAGCGCGAACGCGAGAAGCTTGAAAAGGCTCTCGGCGGTATTCGCGACATGGGCGGCACTCCGGACCTGATGTTCATCATCGACACCAACAAGGAAAAGATCGCGATCGACGAAGCCAAGCGCCTCGGCATCCCGGTCGTCGCCATCATCGACTCGAACTGCGATCCGGACCTGATCGACTATCCGATCCCGGGCAACGACGACGCCTCGCGCGCCATCTCGCTCTACTGCGACCTGATCGCTCGCGCCGCCATCGACGGCATCGCTCGCCAGCAGGGCGCCTCGGGTCGTGACATCGGCGCCGCCGCCGAAGCTCCGATCGAGCCGGCACTCGAAGAAGAAGCCGGCGCCTGATCGCGCCGCGCGGCGGGTCCTTTGAGGGCCGGCCGGCTTTCCCGATTGGGAATGGCCGCCTGGAAGCCAAGGGCTGACAGGCGGCCTTGTCCCTTTGATGTCCGGCGTCGAGCAGTGCCGGACGGACAAGGCGACCGTGGTGGCTTTGCTTCATCACGCTGTCATATTTCCGGGTACATTTCGTCCCCCAAACAGGGTGCAGTCCAGGAATCTCTCGGATGACTGGCACCGCCTGAACAGACAAGAGGCACACAATGGCTGAAATCACTGCAGCACTGGTTAAGGAACTGCGCGAAAAGTCCGGCGCAGGCATGATGGATTGCAAGAAGGCGCTCACCGAGAACAACGGTGACATCGAAGCCGCGATCGACTGGCTGCGCGCCAAGGGCATCGCCAAGGCCGACAAGAAGTCGGGCCGCACCGCGGCTGAAGGCCTTATCGGCATCGCCGGCGCCGGCACCTCGGCCGTCGTCGTCGAAGTCAATTCCGAAACCGACTTCGTTGCCCGCAACGATGCCTTCCAGGAACTGGTTCGCGGCGTTGCTTCGGTTGCGCTTTCGACCGAAGGTACCGTCGATGCGATCGCTGCTGCCAACTATCCGGCAACCGGCAAGTCCGTTTCCGACACCATCAAGGACGCCATCGGCCATATCGGCGAAAACATGACCCTGCGTCGCGCCGCGCTGCTGTCGGTCGAGGACGGCGTTGTCGCCACCTACGTCCACAATGCCGTTTCCGATGGTCTCGGCAAGCTCGGCGTTCTGGTCGCCCTCAAGTCGACCGGCAACAAGGATGTCCTGACCGCCATCGGTCGCCAGGTCGCCATGCACATCGCTGCCACCAACCCGCTCGCCATCCGCGCGGAAGAAGTCGACGCCACGGTTGCCGAGCGCGAACGCAACGTCTTCATCGAGCAGTCGCGCGCTTCGGGCAAGCCGGACGCGATCATCGAAAAGATGGTCGACGGCCGCATGCGCAAGTTCTTCGAAGAAGTCGCGCTTCTGAGCCAGGCCTTCGTCGTCAATCCGGACCTGACCGTCGGCGCCGCCATCAAGGAAGCCGAAAAGGAAGCCGGCGCGCCGATCGAAGTGACCGGCATGGCCCGCCTGCTGCTGGGCGAAGGCATCGAGAAGGAAGAGAGCGATTTCGCTGCGGAAGTGGCAGCCGTCGCCAAGGGCTGATCGCCTTTTCATCGATCGACCTTGTTAGGGAAAAGTCGGGGCATCGCGTGACAACGCGGTGCCCTTCGTGTATCCGGCTTCAGAATTATCCGAGGATACAGCATGACTTCCAAGCCACTCTACAAGCGCGTCCTTCTCAAAGCCTCCGGCGAAGCCCTGATGGGCAGCCAGGGCTTCGGTATCGACGTCGCGGTTGCCGACCGCATTGCCAGTGACATCGCCGAGGCCCGCGCCATGGGCGTGGAGGTCGGAGTGGTTGTCGGCGGCGGCAACATCTTCCGCGGCGTGGCCGTCGCATCCAAGGGCGGGGACCGGGTGACCGGCGACCACATGGGCATGCTGGCAACCGTGATCAACGCGCTGGCGCTTGCCACCTCGCTGCGCAAGCTCGACATCGACACCGTCGTTCTCTCGGCGATCGCCATGCCGGAAATCTGCGAGAGCTTCACCCAGTTGCGCACCCTGCATCATCTCGAGCAGGGCCGCGTGGTGATTTTCGCCGGCGGCACCGGCAACCCCTTCTTCACCACGGATTCCGCCGCCGCTTTGCGCGCCGCCGAAATCGGCGCCGAGGCGATCTTCAAGGGAACGCAGGTCGACGGCATCTATTCGGCCGACCCGAAAAAGGATCCGACCGCGACGCGCTTCGATCAGCTGACCCACAGCGAGGTGCTGGACAAGGGTCTCGCCGTGATGGATGTCGCGGCCGTTGCCCTGGCGCGGGAAAATTCCATTCCGATCATCGTCTTTTCCATCCATGAGAAGGGTGGGTTCGGCGAGATCCTATCCGGCGGTGGGCGCAAGACCATCGTCAGCGACAATTGAGGGCAGGCGACCGGTCTTGCGGTCCCCAGGCTCAGCGAAAAAGGAGTTCATCATGAGCGAAGGTATTGATCTCAACGACATCAAGCGCCGCATGGATGGCGCGATCAACGCGTTCAAGCACGACATCGCGTCGCTGCGCACGGGTCGCGCCTCGGCCAACATTCTCGACCCGGTGACGGTCGAAGCCTATGGTTCGCGCATGCCGCTGAACCAGGTCGCCAACGTCACCGTGCCGGAGCCGCGCATGCTCGGCATTTCCGTCTGGGACAAGTCGATGGTCAATGCCGTCGACCGCGCCATTCGCGAGGCCAATCTCGGCCTCAACCCGATCGTCGACGGCCAGAACCTGCGCATTCCTCTTCCCGAACTGAACGAGGAGCGCCGCAAGTCGCTGGTCAAGATCGCCCACGAATATGCCGAAAAGGCCAAGGTGGCGATTCGCCATGTGCGCCGTGATGGCATGGACGGCCTTAAAAAGGCCGAGAAGGACGGCGTAATCGGTCAGGACGAAAGCCGCGCCACCTCCGAGAAAGTGCAAAAGATGACCGACGACACGATTTCGGATGTCGACCGCTTGCTCGCCGAGAAGGAAAAGGAAATCATGCAGATCTAGCATGCGCGTTTCGTTTGCCCGCCCAGGATGCCTTGAACCGGACCGAATATGTCGACAGCTGAGAACCGCGCCGCACCCGAGCATGTTGCCATCATCATGGATGGCAATGGTCGATGGGCAAGTGCGCGCGGGCTTCCGCGGACCTTCGGTCATCGCAAGGGTGTCGAGGCGGTGCGCGAAACGGTGAAGGCAGCAGCCGAGGCGGGCATTCGCTACCTGACGCTGTTTGCCTTTTCCTCGGAGAACTGGCGCCGTCCGGAATCGGAGATCAACGACCTCTTCGGCCTTCTCAAGACCTTCATCCGGCGGGACCTGGCCGAACTGCATCGCGAGAACGTCCGGATCCGCATCATCGGCGATCGGGCCAATCTGCGCGACGACATCCGCTCGCTGCTGCTCGAGGCCGAGGAGACGACCCGTGGCAATTCGGCCCTGACCGTCGTGATCGCCTTCAACTACGGCGCCCGCGACGAGATCGCCCGCGCCGCCTCGAGCCTGGCCGCGGACGTCGCCGCCGGCCGCCTCAAGGTGTCGGACATCGATGCGCGGATGATCGACGAGCGGCTCGACACCAGTGACATTCCCGATCCCGACCTGATCATCCGCACCAGCGGCGAGGAACGGCTGTCGAACTTCCTGCTGTGGCAGGCCGCCTATTCCGAATTGATGTTCGTGCCGGAACTCTGGCCCGATTTCAGTCGCGAAGTGTTCTTTGCGGCGCTGGAGCGCTTCGGCGCGCGTGACCGGCGGTTTGGCGGCCTGTCGGCCAAAGCCGTGGCGCTCGGGTCCTAAGGCGCGATCATGAGCCGGGAACTCACCCTCCGCATCTATTCCGCCATCGTCATGGTCGCCGTCGTCCTGGCGGCAACCTGGTTCGGCGGTCTGGCTTTCAGGATTCTTGCCGGCGCGATCGGACTGCTCGTCTATTATGAATGGTCATCGATGACCAAGCTTGGCGAGCGCAGCATGCGTGGCCATGCCTTCGGCTGGTTCTCCATGGCTGCGATCGTCGCCAACATGCTGTTCGGCGAGCCGGATCTGACGGTTCCGCTTTTCGCCGGTCTGGTGCTGACCGCGACCCTGCCGGCGCTCGTCGGCAATTGGAGCTGGTGGCAGGCCGGCGGCATCTTCTATTCGGGCTTGAGCGCGGTCTCGCTTGCGGCGATCCGCGGCGACGATCAGCTCGGCTTTGCCGCGACGATCTTCGTCTTTGCCGTTGTCTGGTCGACCGACATCCTGGCCTATTTCGTCGGCCGCGCCATTGGCGGTCCGAAGCTTGCGCCGCGCATCTCTCCCGGCAAGACCTGGTCCGGTGCGATCGGCGGGACGATCGCCGGCGTCCTGGGCGGTGTCGCCGTGGCGCTGTCCTTCTTCCAGTGGAACGGCCTGTGGGTGCCCCTTGTGGCCTTGTTCCTGTCGGTTGCCGGCCAGATCGGCGACCTGTTCGAATCCTTCATCAAGCGGCGTTTCGGCGTGAAGGATTCCAGTCATCTCATCCCCGGTCATGGCGGCGTCATGGACCGGGTTGACGCACTTGTCTTTGCCTGTTTCGCTGTATTCTTTCTTGCGATAGGTTTCTCCGCGGTCGGCATGGGGGCTGTCGACTCGCTCGGTGCTTTTCTCTTCGGTCTCTGAACGACCGAAAGGCACCATGAACAGGATCGAATGATGGATCAATTGACCGCCTTCTTCGGCTTTCTTGCCGGTTACATCCTTCCCTATGTGGTCGTTCTGTCGCTGCTCGTCTTCGTGCACGAGATGGGACACTATCTGGCCGGGCGCTGGTCCGGGATCCGGGTTCTGGCGTTTTCGATCGGCTTCGGGCCGGAGATCGTCGGCTATACGGACACCCACGGGACGCGGTGGAAGCTCTCCGCCATCCCGCTCGGCGGTTATGTGCGTTTCTATGGCGATGCCGACGCGGCAAGCCTTGCCGATGGCGATGAACTGGCCGAGATGTCACTGGCCGAGCGCGCCCAGACGCTGGCCGGCGCCAAGCTTTGGAAGCGCGCCGTCACGGTCGCGGCCGGCCCGATCGCCAATTTCCTCGCAGCAATTGCCATCTTCGCCGTCTTGTTCGCCACCCAGGGCAAGCCTGTCGCCGATCCGGTCGTCGCCGAGGTCAAGGCCGACAGTGCGGCCTTCGAGGCCGGCGTGCAGCCCGGCGATGTGCTGGTCGCGCTTGACGGGGACCGGATCGAGACCTTCGATGAGGTGGTGCGCTACATCAGCATGCGGCCGGAAATGCCGGTCGTCGTGACCGTGCGCCGCAACGAAAGCGAGGTCGATCTCAACATGGTGCCGCGGCGCACCGTGACCACCGACCGCTTCGGTAACGAGATGGAAGTGGGTCAGATCGGCATCGTCACCAATCAGCAGAGCGGCAATTTCCGCATCGTCGAATTGACGCCGCTGCAGGCGGTGGGCGAGGGGGGCTTGCAGACCTGGCATATCGTAACCGGGACGTTCGACTACCTGTCCAATCTCTTTACCGGACGAATGAACGCGGATCAGCTGGGCGGACCGGTTCGGGTGGTGCAGGCTTCGGGCCAGATGGCGACCCTCGGCATCGTGGCCCTGTTCAATCTGGCGGCCGTTCTCTCGGTTTCGCTGGGGCTTCTCAATTTGATGCCAGTTCCGGTCCTTGACGGCGGCCATCTGGTCCTCTACGCGCTGGAGGCAATTCGCGGGAAGCCAGTCGGGCAGAACGCGCAGGAGATTGCTTTCCGGGTCGGTCTGGCCATGATCCTGTCGCTGATGGTGTTCGCAACATGGAATGATATCAGCCGGTTAATCGGCTAGCGTTTCGGCTTGCCCCGGCGAAAAGGATTTGTTTACGATGTTTCAAACTCATAGTGGCGATTGGGCCACGGCTGCAAATGAAGTAAATAGAATTTAACGTCCGTACTTGCTTGTAGGGTAAAAGCCGGTAAAACCACACACGGGCCGGAGTCGGGAACGACTGCGGGACAATGGAAGAAGGTTGAGAATACACATGAAGGCTGGTTCAAGATTTTTGAACGCGGTATCGGCGATCGCGCTGTCTGCTGGTGTTGTTTCTTCGGGCGCAGGCATGGCTGTTCTCGCGTCTGCGGCTGTTGCCGAGGCTGCGGTGATCCAGCGTATCGATGTCCGTGGTGCCCAGCGCGTCGGTGTGGATGCGGTTCGCTCCAATATCACCATCCGTCCCGGCCAGAGTTTCTCCAATGTCGACATCGACGAGTCGGTCAAGCGGCTCTACGCGACCGGTTTCTTCTCGGATGTGCGCATTTCCGTGTCCGGCGGCACGCTGGTGGTCAACGTCAGTGAGAACCAGCTCGTCAACCAGGTCGTGTTCAACGGCAACCGCAAGCTCAAGGACGACAAGCTGCGCGGCGTTGTTCAGACGCAGCCGATGGGTCCCTATAGCGAAAGCCTGATCTCGGCCGACATCGAGCGGATCAAGGAAGCCTATGCCGGCATCGGGCGCAGCGACGTCGAGGTGACGACCCAGGTCGTTCCGGTCGCTGAAGGCCGCGTCAATCTCGCCTTCGTCGTCAACGAGGGTGATCGCACCAAGATCAACAAGATCAACTTCGTCGGCAACAATGCGTATGGTGATGGCCGTCTGTCCGCGCTGATCCAGACCAAGCGTTCCAACATGCTGTCCTTCCTGACCCGCAAGGACGTCTACAATGAGGACAAGCTGCGCGCTGACGAAGAAGCGCTGCGCCAGTTCTATTACAATCACGGCTATGCCGACTTCCGTGTGATTTCCTCGGACGTGACGCTCGACGAGACGGGCAATGAATATGCAATCACGATCACCGTCGACGAGGGTGAGCGCTACAAGTTCGGCAATATAGCCGTCGAATCGACCGTCGAGGGTATTGATGGTGCGGAGCTCGAGCGCCTGGTCGAAACCCGTGCGGGCAATACCTACAGCGCCCGTGACGTGCAGAAGTCGATGGAAGCGATCTCGCAGCGCGTCTCGGCTGCTGGCTATCCGTTTGCGCGCGTCGTGCCGCGCGGTGACCGCAATTTCGAGAACAACACGATCGGTGTGACCTATCTGGTCGACCAGGGCGAGCGCGCCTATGTCGAGCGGATCGAAATCCGCGGCAACACCCGCACGCGTGACTATGTCATTCGCCGCGAGTTCGATATTTCCGAAGGCGATGCCTTCAACCAGGAGACGATCAGTCGTGCAAAGCGCCGCCTCGAGGCTCTGGGCTACTTCACGACCGTGAACATCTCGACGGCCCCCGGCAGCGCGTCCGACCGCGTCGTGGTCGTGGTCGATGTTGTCGATCAGCCGACCGGCTCGTTCAGCATTGGCGCCGGTTATTCGGTGGGTGGCGATGGCTTCGTGCTCGAAGCCTCGGTCGAGGAAAAGAACTTCCTCGGTCGCGGTCAGTTCATCCGTGTCGCCGTTGGCGGCGGTCTGGATGACGCGCGCACTTATAACTTCTCGTTCACCGAGCCCTATTTCCTCGGCTATCGTCTGGCCGCGGGCTTCGACGTGTTCCGCAGCGAGACCAGCAGCAATTCCGATTACAACTACGAGGAAACCGGCGCGACGCTGCGTGTGACGGCGCCGATCACCGAAGAGTTGGCGACGACGGTTCGCTATACCTACAAGGAACTGAAGTATACCGAAGACGGCGCCTATGGCGCGGACGATACGCCTTACACGGCGGACGACAACGTCTCGGCACCGTATATGGACCTGATCGAGAACAGCCCGTGGAAGCAGTCGATCGTCGGCCATTCGATCGTTTATAACAGCCTCGACGACCGGTTGATGGCGCGTGAGGGCATTTACGCCAGCTTCACGCACGAATATGCGGGTCTCGGCGGCGATTCCGAATATTACAAGGCCTATGCGAAGTTCCGCTATTATCACACCTTGTCCGACGAGTTCGATCTGATCGGTTCGCTGAGTGCCAGTGCCGGCCATGTCGTTTCCACCGGCGGCGACCTGAACGTGTTCGATCAGTTCCAGATCGGCGGCAAGGAGTTGCGCGGCTTCGAAAGCAGCGGTATCGGCCCGCGGCTTGAGGGCGATGCGCTTGGCGGCACGACCTATTTCACCGCCTCGGCTGAAGCGAATTTCCCGCTCCCGCTCTTCCCGCAGGATCTCAACATCCGCGGTACGGTGTTTGCTGATGCCGGCACGCTCTATGGCAACGATGTCGGCAACAGCGCCGGTGCGGTGGGGACCGACATGTCTCTGCGCGCCTCTGTTGGTGCCGGTATTCTGTGGCTGTCGCCGTTCGGCCCGCTGCGCTTCGACTATGCGGTTCCGGTCGCCAAGGAAGACTTCGACGAGGTTCAGAACTTCCGCTTCAGCATGGCGAATGCGTTCTAAGTTCGCGGTCCAGAGCTGCTGGTAGTTTGACGTTCTGGGGCTTTGGCTAATGGAGCATAAACATTTCTTTCCGCCCCAGGACGGGGTCTCCCTTGCGTCGCTCGCGGCGCAGATCGGGGCGGAATTGACGGATGCGGGCGCGGGCGAGCGGGTTATCAGCTCGGTCGCGCCGGTCTATAGGGCTAAGCAGGGTGACATTTGTTACATCCTGTCGCGCCGCAGCAAGGAAGAGCTGAAGACCTGCGAGGCTTCGGCAATCCTGTGCGACAAGGCGCTGAAATCGCTTATCCCCGAGCATATTCCGGTTCTTCTGTCGTCTTCGCCGGCCACTGCGTTTGCGCTGGCCGGAGCGCTGCTGTTTCCGGCAGCACTTCGTCCTGTCGCAGTCACGCCTTCAGCGTCCGGTGTTTCGTCGGCCGCTTTCGTGGATAAATCGGCGCGGCTCGAGGCGGACGTGCTGGTCGAGCCCATGGCCGTCATCGGTGCGGATGTCGAAATCGGTGCGGGTAGCCGGATCGGCGCAGGTGCTGTGATCGGTGCGGGTGTTCGCATCGGGCGCGGTTGCACGATTGCGGGTGGTGCGACGATCCAGTCGGCGCTGATCGGCAATAATGTCATCATTCACAACGGTGCCCGCATCGGCCAGGATGGCTTCGGTTATGCACCCGGCCCGGCGGGCATGTTGAAGATCGTGCAGATCGGCCGGGTCATCATCCAGGACAATGTCGAGATCGGCGCCAACACGACGGTCGACCGCGGCACGATGGACGATACCGTGATCGGCGAGGGCACCAAGATCGACAATCTGGTGCAGATCGGTCACAATGTTCGCATCGGTCGTCACTGCGGCATCGTCGCCCAGGTCGGCATTGCCGGCAGCACCACGGTCGGCGACGGCGTCATGATCGGTGGCGCCTGTGGCGTGAACGGCCATATTACCATCGGTGACGGCGCGCAGATCGCCGCGATGAGCGGCGTCTTGTCCGACGTACCGGCCGGCGAGCGCTATGGCGGCGTTCCGGCCCGACCGATGAAGGATTTTCTAAAAGACGTGGCGGCTGCCTTGAGCCAGTCGGAGAGCCGCAAGCAGAAGAGTGGAAAGAATGACTGATCAGGCAAAGACCGAACTTGGTTCCGTTGATATCATCGAAATCATGAAGTTGTTGCCGCATCGCTATCCGTTCCTCCTGGTGGACCGGATCATCGAGATCGACGGCGACAATTCGGCGATCGGGATCAAGAACGTCACCGCCAACGAGCCGCACTTCACCGGTCACTTTCCCGAATCGCCGATCATGCCCGGTGTCCTGCTGGTCGAGGGCATGGCCCAGACCGCGGGCGCGATCTGTACGCGCAAACAGGGCGGCGGCGGCAACCTCGTCTATTTCATGACCATCGACAATGCCCGGTTCCGCAGGCCCGTAGTGCCGGGCGATCGCGTCGAATTTCATGTCGTCAAGCAGAAGCAGCGCGGCAATATCTGGAAATTCCATTGCGAAGCCAAGGTCGATGGCGCTCTGGCGGCTGAGGCCGATATTGGCGCGATGATCATGCGCAAGGACGAGAAATGAGCAAGATCGGGCAAGGTGCCGTCATTCACCCCATGGCCGTCGTCGAGGACGGGGCCGTGATCGGGGCGAATGTGAAGATCGGTCCCTTCTGCCATGTCGGGCCGAAGGTAACGCTCGGCGATGGTTGCGAACTTCTCTCCAACGTCGTCGTCACCGGTCGCACGACGATCGGGCGCAATGCCAGGATTCATGCCTGCGCCGTCATTGGCGGCGATCCGCAAAGCATTCATCATGCCGGCGAGGAAACCACGCTTTCCATCGGTGACAACTGCACGATGCGCGAAGGCGTGACGATGAACACCGGAACCGCCGAGGGTGGCGGCAAGACGGTGGTCGGCAGCAACAACCTCTTCCTCGCCAATTCGCATGTCGCCCATGATTGCCAGCTCGGCGACAACATCATCCTTTCGAACAACGTGATGCTCGCCGGCCATGTGAAGGTCGAGGACCGGGTGATTCTCGGGGGCGGTTCGGCCGTGCACCAGTTTACCCGCATCGGTCGCCAGGCCTTTATCGGCGGGCTGTCCGCCGTGAGCTACGACGTCATCCCTTATGGCATGCTGAACGGCAATCCGGGCGTGCTCGGAGGGCTTAACGTCGTTGGCATGACGCGCGCCGGTATCGAGCGCTCGGTCATCCATCAGGTGCGCCGCGCGTTCAAGCAGATCTTCGAGGGCGAAGCTTCGGCCCGCGTCAATGCCGCCGCTATCCGCGACGAGTATCTCGATTGCCCGCCGGTCATTGAAATCCTTGATTTCATCGCGGCCGAGAGCGATCGCGCCCTGTCATCGCCGTTCCGCGGCAAGAGCTGATCGCCGTGGCGCCGACCGGGGCTCGCAAAGGCCGCCTGGCGATCGTCGCCGGTGGCGGATTCCTGCCGCTCTACGTCGCAGAAGCCGCACGGGCAGCCGGCGAGAATCCCTTCATCCTCCGCCTCAAGAATGAAGCCGATCAGCAATGGCAGGGCTTTGATTCGGCAGTGATCGGCGTCGGTGACATGGCGGGCCTGTCGGCGCTGCTGAAGGCCAACGCGATCGATCGCGTCGTGTTGTCCGGTGGTGTCAAGCGACGGCCGGCCTTCGGCGAGATAAGGGCCAATCTGAAGTCGCTGCTGAAGTTGCCCATGGCGGTGAAGACCCTGCTTGCCGGCGGCGACGACGTCGTGCTGAAGATGGTGATCGGCCTCATCGAAGCGCAAGGTTGCCACGTGATTGGTGCGCATGAGATTGCCCCCGACCTACTGGCCGAGACGGGGCCGATCGGTGCAGTTTCACCCTCCGCCGACGACTGGCGCGACATCGCGCGCGGGGCAGAGGCCGCCGAGGCGCTCGGCAGGCTCGATGTCGGGCAGGGAGCGGTGGCCGTCGGCGGCCGCATCGTCGCGCTTGAGGGCGTCGAGGGAACTGACGCCATGCTGGAGCGCGTCGCCCATCTGCGGGCGGAGAAGCGCATCTCGCAACACCGCAAGGGCGTTTTGGTCAAGCTCTGCAAGCCGCAGCAGGATGTGCGCGCCGACCTGCCGTCGATCGGCCGCTCGACCATCGAAAATGCCAGGCGCGCCGGGCTGGCCGGTGTCGCCGTCGAGGCGGGCAGGGCGCTGGTGATCGAGCGCGAGGCGGTGATCAAGGCGGCCAACGAGGCAGGCCTGTTCGTCATCGGCGTCGATCGCGGGCTTGCGCGAGGAACGCCATGAGTGTGAAGCCCCTCAAGATCGCCGTCATCGCCGGCGAGGTGTCGGGAGACCTGCTCGGCGCGGACCTGATCGTCGCGCTGAAGGAACGCCATGGCGGCCCGATCGAACTTGTCGGGGTTGGCGGCGATGCGCTCGAACGACAGGGCCTCAACTCGCTCTTCGATTTTGCCGAATTGTCGGTGATGGGCCTCACCCAGGTGCTGTCGCGCCTGCCGCGCTTCATCCGGCTGATCGGCCTGACGGCCAAGGCGATCATCGCGGAAAAGCCGGATCTCCTGCTGATCGTCGACAGCCCCGATTTCACCCACCGTGTAGCCAAGAAGGTGCGCCAGGCGTTGCCCGATCTGCCCGTGGTCGATTACGTCTGCCCGAGCGTCTGGGCGTGGAAGGAATACCGCGCCAAGGCGATGCTCGCTTTTGTCGACGAGGTTCTGGCCGTGCTGCCGTTTGAACCGCAGGTGATGCGCGATCTCGGTGGCCCGCCCACCCATTTCGTCGGCCATCGGCTGGCAACCAACGAGAAGCTGCTGCAGACGCGCGCGGCGCGCGCCGGTAAGCCGGCCAAGCGTCTCGACGAGGCAAAGACGATCCTGCTGCTGCCCGGTTCGCGCGGCGCGGAGATCGCGGCGCTGCTGCCGATCTTCGGCCAGGCCATGGTCGAATTCGTCGAACGCAACGGTCCGACCCGCTTCCTGCTTCCGACCGTTACGCGCCAGGAGGCGCGTGTGCGGCAGATGATTGCCGATTGGCCTCTCAAGCCCGACGTGCTCATGGGCGAGGAGGAAAAATGGCGGGCATTTGCCGAGGCCGATGCGGCGATTGCCGCATCGGGCACCGTCATCCTCGAACTGGCGCTGGCAACCGTGCCCGTCGTCTCGACCTACAAGACCGACTGGCTGATGACGATGCTGAGCCACCGCATCAAGACCTGGACGGGGGCGCTCCCCAACCTCATCGCCGACTATCCGTTCGTACCGGAATTTCTCAACGACTATGTTCGCCCCGGCAATCTCCTGCGCATGGCCGAGCGGCTTGCCTCCGACACCTCGCAGCGACGCGCCATGCTCGAAGGGTTCGAACTCGTCTGGCTACGGCTTCAGACCGAGAAGCCCGCCGGCGTCGAGGGGAGCCGCATAGTGTTGGATCTTTTGCAGAGACGTGGGCGGATCTAGGGGCGGTGGCCGGACCGGCGGCGTGCCAACGCCGTCTCATCCCCACGGCGGAAAGGGATCCTTGAGCTGGTTCCACGCAGCGGGCGTATAGGCGGTCGCGTCTAGGAGGCAGTCATCGAGTTCGGCGCGGATCGCGTCTTCTTCCATCGGACCGGCGCCGATAAAGACGATCTCCTGGCGGCGGTCTCCCCAGACGGGATCAAGATAGGGAGCCATCGCCCTTTCGAAGTCGGGATCATCCGGCCAGCGCCGGCGCGGGACCGCCGCCCACCACAGTCCCATCCGCCCGGTCCGGACGATGGCGCCAGCCTGGCTGAGTTCACCCACATGGTCAGGCCGCGTCGCCAGCCAGAAGAAGCCCTTGGCACGGATGACGCCTGGCCAGGTGCGGCCGATGAAGGCCTGCAACCGCTGCGGATCGAAGGGTTGGCGGGCCCTGTAGACAAAGGATCGGATGCCGTATTCCTCGGTTTCCGGCACATGGTCCCGGAAGCCGTGCAGTTCCTTGAACCACAGCGGATGGGCCTCGGCTCGCGCAATGTCGAACAGGCCCGTGCCGAGGATTTCGCGGGGCGAAACCCGACCGAAATCGGTCTCGATCAGGCGGGCGTCGGGATTGAGCCCGGCGATGATCTTGCGCGCGGCGTCCCTCTGTTCGGGCGCCGCCATGCCGATCTTGTTGAGGATGATCACGTCGGCGAACTCGATCTGTTGGACCAGCAGATCGACGAGCGTGCGGTTGTCTCCCTCGGCAGCGGTCTCGCCACGATCGGAGAGAAAATCCACGGAGGAATAGTCGGCCAGCAGATTGGCGGCATCGACGACCGTCACCATGGTGTCGAGGCGGGCAATGTCGGAAAGGCTGAAACCCTCCTCGTCACGAAAATCGAAGGTCGTGGCGATCGGCAGCGGTTCGGCAATTCCGGTGGCTTCGATCAGCAGATAGTCGAAGCGGTTCTGGGCGGCCAGATCGCGCACGCCTTTCAAGAGGTCGTCGCGCCGCGTGCAGCAGATGCAGCCATTGCTCATCTCGACCAGTTGCTCATCGGTGCGCGACAGCGCCGCTTCACCGCCGCGCACCAGCGCCGCGTCGATGTTGACCTCGCTCATGTCATTGACGATGACCGCGACCTTGAGGCCGCTGCGATTGGACAGGACATGATTGAGGAGCGTGGTCTTGCCGGCGCCGAGGAACCCGGAGAGCACGGTGACGGGAAGCTTGTCCATGGAGCAAACCTTTCTGTTGGTGTAATAGTATTACATGAGGAGGCGGAAAAAGGGGCGAACCGCGAGGTCCGCCCCGGTGCCGTCCTTATGCCCCTACTTCGACAGGCAATCGATAAGGGACTTTGCGAGATTGCGCATCAGTTCGGGATAGAGGGCAGGGCCAGCATCCAGAGCGCCGCCTTCCGGATCGAGCGTGCCGGCCTTCGCATCGGTTCCCTCGGTCACGACCGAGATCAGCTTGGGCTCGAACTGCGGCTCTGCGAAGACGCAGACTGCCTGAAGTTCTTTCACCTTGGCATGGATCTCGGCGACCCGCTCGGCGCCCGGCATCGTTTCCGGGCTCACCGTGATCGAACCGGCGATGCGCACCTTGTAGCGGTTCTCGAAGTATTGGTAGGCGTCATGGAAGACGACGGAGGGCTTGTCCTTCACGGGCGCCAGGGCGCTGAAGATTTCCTTGTCGAGCGTGTCGATCTCCTGCGCAAGGGCCAGGCCGTTGGCCTTGTAGCGGGCGGCATTGGCCGGATCGGCGGTAACCAGGGCGCTCTCGATCTCGGCGGCCATGGCCTTGGCATTCATCGGATCGAGCCAGAAGTGCATGTCGAAGCCTTCGTGCTCATGCGCATGACCGTGCTCATCGCCGGTATGGTCTTCGGTCGCATGATCCTCAGGGGCATCGTGGTCGTCCTGTGCCGCATGATCCTCGCCGCCGGCATGGGCATCTTCACCTTCGTCTTCGTGTGTCTCGAAGGCGCCGCCTTCGCGGAAGGGCAGGCGCACCAGCCCCGGCGCGTCTTCGAGCTCGACCACCGTCGCCTTGCCCGCCAACGCGTCGAGCGGCTTCTCGAGGAAGGCCTCGAGGCCAGGCCCGACCCAGAAGACCAGGTCGGCGTTCTCCAGCGCACGGGCATGCGACGGCCTCAGGCTGTAGGTATGGGCGGAGGCCGTACCTTCGACGATCAGCGACGGCTCGCCGACACCCTGCATCAGCGCCGCCACGAGCGAATGCACCGGCTTGATCGAGACAACGACCTGAGGGGCGGCAAACGCCAGGGTGGGGGTCAGAAAAAGGGCTGCGGCAGAGGCGAAAAGGCGATACCGGGAAAGCGACATGGGAGCGGCTCCATCTTGTGTTTGCTATGTAATAACATTACATGAATTGCGTAATGCTATAACGTGTGGCATAGGGTCATGCAACAGCAAATTTTCGGGTCGAACATGACCGCATTGACATTGAAGACTGAGCCCCCCCTTGTGACGCTTCTGGGTGCCGGCGTCCGGCGCAACGGCCGCTGGCTGGTGCGCGGCGTCGACTTTTCCGTCCGGCGCGGAGAAATCGTCACCCTCATCGGTCCCAATGGCTCGGGCAAGTCGACCAGCGCCAAGATGGCGATCGGCGTGCTGTCGCCGGACGAGGGCAGGGTAGAGCGCCAGCCCGGATTTCGCGTCGGCTATGTGCCGCAAAAGCTGGCGGTCGACTGGACCATGCCGCTCACCGTCAAGCGGTTGATGACGCTCACCATGCGGTTGAGCGACAAGGAGATCGCCGCCGTGCTCGATTCGGTCGGCATCGGCCATCTCGCCGGCGCCGAAGTCCAGCATCTGTCCGGCGGCGAGTTCCAGCGCGCGCTCCTGGCACGGGCGATCGCCCGCAAGCCGGATCTGCTGGTGCTCGACGAACCGGTGCAGGGTGTCGATTTTGCCGGCGAGATTGCGCTCTATGATCTGATCACCTCGATCCGCAATTCGGCCGGCTGCGGCATCCTGCTGATCTCGCACGACCTGCATGTCGTGATGGCCGAGACGGATACCGTCATCTGCCTGAACGGCCATGTCTGCTGCCGGGGAACGCCGGCCGCCGTCAGCCGCAGCCCCGAATATATGCGCCTCTTCGGCGCCGCCGCCGGTCGCACGCTCGCCGTCTATAGCCATCACCACGATCACACCCATCTGCCCGACGGGCGGGTGCGCCATGAGGATGGCACGATCACCGACCATTGCCACGCCGGCGACGGTCATCACCATGACCATGACCATGGCGATCACGCCCATGCGCATTCCCCCACGCAGCACGCCGGAGGCGTCCCGCATGATCATCCGGTCCAGGATCATTTGGGGCACGACCATTCCCATGGACCCGGCGATGGAAAGGATGGGCACGGTCCGCCGACCCATGACGCCGCCGCCCACAGTCACGCCGGCCACAGTCACGCCACCCATGATCATGTCCATGCGGAGCACCCGACGCCCAAGGCCGTGACTGCCGCGGAGACACGCGATGTTTGACGACTTCTTCCTGCGCGCCATCCTTGCCGGTATCGGCTTGGCGATCACCACGGGACCGCTCGGCTGCTTCGTCATCTGGCGCCGGATGGCCTATTTCGGCGACACAATGGCCCATTCGGCCCTGCTTGGGGTCGCGCTGTCGCTGTTGCTCTCGCTGAACCTCATGGTCAGCGTCTTCGTCGTGGCGGCAATGGTGTCGCTGCTGCTGCTGGTGCTGCAGAAGCGACAGGCGCTGTCGGCCGACGCGCTGCTCGGCATACTCAGCCATTCGACGCTGGCGATCGGCCTCGTCCTCGTCGCCTTCATGTCCTGGGTGCGGATCGACCTCATCGCCTTCCTGTTCGGCGACATCCTGGCGGTGACCACCACCGACATTGCGGTGGTCTGGGGCGGCGGCGCGCTGGTGCTGGCCCTGATCGCCTGGCTGTGGCGGCCGCTTCTGGCCGCGACCGTCAATGCCGAACTGGCGGAAGCCGAGGGCCTGCATCCCGAGCGCGCCCGCCTTGCCTTCATGCTGCTGATGGCGCTCGTGATCGCCATCGCCATGAAGATCGTCGGTATCATGCTGATCACCTCGCTGTTGATCATCCCGGCCGCTGCCGCGCGGCGCTTTTCCGCGACGCCGGAGGTCATGGCGATCCTCGCCTCGCTGATCGGCGCTGTCGCCGTGGTGCTCGGCCTGTTCGGCTCCTTGACCTATGACACGCCGTCCGGCCCATCCATCGTGGTCGCGGCGCTCATTCTGTTCCTGTTCAGCCTCCTGCCGTCGCCCTACCGGCAGCGCGGCGATTCCGCCTCGTGAGGATGCCATGACCCAGCCGCAACTGACGAAGAACCAGTCGCTCGTCTTCGATGCGCTGTCGCAGACCGGCGCGCCGCTATCGGCCTACGGCATACTCGACCTTCTGCGCGACAAGGGGTTCCGGGCACCTTTGCAGGTCTACCGGGCGCTCGACAAGCTGGTGGAGTTCGGCTTGGTGCACCGGCTGGAAAGCATCAACGCCTTCGTCGCCTGCGCCCATCAAAAGAGCGACTGCTGCGCCCATGGCACGGTGGCCTTCGCCATCTGCAACACATGCGGTCGGGTCGAGGAATTCCATGACCACGCCATCGATCATCGGCTGGCGGACTGGGCCAAGTCCAAGCGCTTCAAAGCCGAAAAGACGACGATCGAATTGCGGGGCGTGTGCGCCGCCTGTGCGGTCTGAAGCCTGAGGAAGCCTCCGAGCGCGACGTCAGATTTCCTTGAGATCGCGGGCGAAGCGCTGCCAGTTGTGCACGTAGTTCTCCGCTGAAAGGCCAAGGCCTGCAGCCGCCGCCTCGTCGAGGCTGCGCACGACCCGGGCCGGAGAGCCGACGATCAGCGAATTGTCGGGAAACTCCTTGTTCTCCGTCACCAGCGCATTGGCGCCGACCAGGCAATTCCTGCCGATCCTCGCGCCGTTGAGGATCGTCGCTCCCATGCCGACCAGGGAATTGTCGCCGATCGCGCAACCATGGATGATCGCGTGGTGGCCGATCGTGCAGCCGGTGCCGATCATGACCGGAAAGTGCAGGTCCGTATGGATCATCACGCCTTCCTGGATATTGCTGCGGGCACCGATGACGATCGGCTCGTTGTCGCCGCGAAGCACGGCGCCGAACCATATGCCGACATCCTCGCCAAGCTCGACCTGGCCGATCACATGGGCTCCGGGCGCAATCCAGAACCGGTCCGAGGGCGGAAGCTTGGGCGTGAGATTGCCCAGCGAATAGAGCGGCATGGTTTCCTCCTCGGGCGCTAGAATGAGAGGTTCAGCGCAGACGCAGGACGACGGGAAGACGGCCGCCATGCGTCGAGACATGAAGATGGATGCTTGCCTCCGGCTGCGAATAGCGCCAGGCGCGGGCGCCATGGCAGAGCAGCAGGCCGATCAGGTCCTTGGTCCGCGAGCCCTGCTTGCGCTGGAGACCGAGATCGGCGAGGCGATAGGCCGCCTCATGCAGCGGGTGCAGGCTGTAGCGGCCGTCCTTGCCGCTATTGTCCTGGGTCGGGGCGAGATCGAAGTGATTCTCGTTCGATGCCATTGCGAATACCTCGTACACGATACAAAAATCGAGGTGGAAAACCGGTTGCTACTGCGACGCCGCCCAGCAGCCGATGCCTATCTTCTTCAGCGACTTGCACGCGTTGACGGCCATCTTCTGGTCGCCGAACCCGCCGAAGCGTGCGCGATAGAGCTGCTCGGATCCGGTCTTGTAAGCGACCGTGAAGGGGGTGGCGGAACGCAATACCTTTCCGCCTTTGTCCTGCGCATTGCGCAGAAGGGTCATGGCCTGTTCCCGGTCCGGCGAGGTGCCGACCTGGATCACCCATCCGGAGGGCTGGGTGGAGGCGGTTGTCGTCTGGTCGATGTCTGCGGATGCCACAGCTTCCGGCTGGGCCGCCGGCTGAGGCGCGCTGGCAGGCGCGATCGAGGCCTGGCTGTCGGGCATATAGGCCGGGGCCGGCTGCGGGACAGGCATGCCTGCGCCGAGCGGCTGGGGTCCGGCTCCACGCGTGGCGTCGAGCGCCGCCGCGGCGGCAGAGGGGCTGGCGGGTGCGGCATAGGCCGAAGCGACGGGTGCCGCCTCGTAGCGCACTTCCGGCAGGGGGCCGGTGGACGGCAGGGAGGGCACGCCCAGAGCCATATTCGGGGCTTCGGCGGCCATTGCGGCGGCTGCCGGTGCGACCGACGTGTTCATCTTTGCGATCAGGTCGCCGCCGCCCGAGCGCGAAGCCTTCGGCAGATAGGCCTGGACCAGCTTTGTCATGCGCGCATTGCGATTGGCGCCCGAGGGTGCGCCCATGACGACGCCGACGATCGAGCGGCCGTCCGCCTGGGCTGAGGTGACCAGGTTGAACCCGGCGGCGCGGGTAAAACCGGTCTTGATGCCGTCAACGCCCCGCACGGCGCCGAGCAGGCGATTATGGTTGCCGATGGTCTGCTTGCCGAACTTGAAGCTGCGGGTGGAAAAATAGCCGTAATACTGCGGGAAGTGCTGGCGAAGAGCGATGCCGAGACGCGCCTGATCGCGGGCGGTGGTCATCTGCGCCGTGTTCGGCAGGCCGTGGGCATTGCGATAGGTGGTCTTGGTCATGCCGAGGCTGCGGGCCTTGGCGGTCATCATCTGCGCGAATCGCTGCTCGGAGCCGCCGAGAAATTCGCCGAGCGCGGTGGCAATATCGTTGGCCGAGCGGGTAACGAGAGCCAGGATGGCCTGCTCGACGGTCACCGAGCGGCCGGCGCCGACCCCGAGCTTCGACGGCGGCTCCTTGGCGGCATTGGCCGAGACCGGCACCTTGTCGCCCAGGCGGATCCGCCCCGCTTCTAGAGCCTCGAACGTCAGGTAAAGGGTCATCATCTTGGTGAGCGATGCCGGATAGCGCAGACTGTCGGCATTCTCGCTGTAGAGAACCTTGCCGGTCTTCGCGTCGACGACGATGCCGCCATAGGTCGGCTTTGCTGCGGCCAGTGAGGCGCTCATGCCCAATGCAGTCACGAATACCAGGGCGGCAACTGCCAGTTTGCGCATCTGGGAAGCGAGATTAAGGCGTCGGAATGTATTTTTCACCGCAAGACTCTTCACATGCTGAATTTCGGATCGGACGCACCCCCACGCGACCACTCCGGCCAGAGTACGGAAACAGCCTTACCAAGAGGTTTATAATGAATCATTCGTTGCCGAATTGCCGCGCATTGGCAGATTGGGGGACGTTGGTCCGCTGACGATACGGTCGCGGATATAGACCTCGATGGCCTTGTCGATCTGCTGCCAGTCGGAAAGCAGTTCGCTGGAAAAGCGGTAGAGTACCGTCAGGTCGCGTCCGGCATGAATGTCGCGCTGGCAATCGCTATAGCTCGGCAGGTCGCCGGGTTCTGGCAGCAGGCAGCGCACCGCGTAGTCGGCCTGCCCCGGCCGCGGCACGGTCAGGAGGACTTCGCGATCATACCCCGTGCCGGCCCGGAAGCGATGGAGGGAAAGACCGAAAGGGCCGCTTTCCGGAGTTCCAGTGAAGAGATGCGAGTAAATGGGATCGACCCGTCCCGACATGTCGCGCGACATCGTGCTTTGCGACAGTTGCAGGAAGATCAGCGATTTTGCGTGCGCAAGGTCATCGAAACGCCGGCGGTTTTCCCTGCTGTAGCCTGTCATTTCCGGCCAGAGCACGAAAAGGTCGAGGCGCTCGGATCTGCCGCTCCTTCTCTGATCCTCGAAGCGGATCGCATTGGAGGGAACACGCAGGCGATCGAGGCCGATCGAGACGTCGACAGGCTCGGCACTGGCGCTGTGGCCCGCCAGTGACCAGCGTTCGCCGATGCGATCACCGAGCAGGCTGATGGCCAGAGACAGAAGTGCAAGGGCTGTGACGGCCGCCGTCAGAGTGATCAGAAATCGAACGGAGACCAGAGGTGCCTGATCTTCGGTTTCTTTCGCGGTGCGGGTTGCTTCCATGGTTCTGCCCCCGAGGCAACGGCAAACGAAGGGTGGGGATCGTTCCGGGCGGCAACCGTCGCGCCCCGCCGATTCTCGCCTTCGCGATACGGCCGACACTCGGCGACTATGGTTAATGGACGATTAAAGCCTGTGCGGGCAGGGCAAGGGCGCGCGCAAGAAAAAACCGGTCCCGCTTGTGGCGGGACCGGCTCGTTGGCTCCGGTCGGGGACGGGGTATGCGGGGGACGGACCGGGCCAGGGGCTCGAGGGCTGCCGCGTCGGGCGGCGGCCTCAGTTCGTGTTGACGCTACCGACGGCCGTAGCCCGGCCGTCCTGGAGCTTGACCCAGCGTCCCGGATCGTCAGACGACTGGCGCTTGAGATAGGTGTATTCCGTCTCGGACCACAGCATGACCTTGTTGCGCATGTTGTCGAGGACGAAGTCGCCGTGATCGGTGCGCACCGTCAGCACGGCATGGCCTTCGCCATTCGGCTGCAGAACAACGGTGAGGAGGAGATCGGACGGGGCGAAGCCGCGATCGATCAGCATCTTGCGCTTCAGCAGCGCGAAGTCTTCACAGTCGCCGACCGTACGCGGATAGGCCCAACGCTCCTCGACGCCGTAAATGTCCTGGTCGGTCAGCGGCGTGATCGAGCTATTGACCGTATAGTTGACGTCGAGCAGGGTCTTCCAGCTCGTTTCGGTGAGCTGGGCTGGGCCGCCATCCCGGCTCGCCGCAACGCATTCGCCGCCATAGGTCTTGCAGAATTCATAGTGGCCGATCGGCGGATTTGCCTTTCCGACAACCCGCATATTTGCCGGCAGTGCCATGGCCGGAAGCGCGAGAGCGCCGGACATTGCGATGGCCAAGAGTCCAATACCCAGAGTTCTTTTTGTTGTCATTGGTCGTCTCCCCGTGTTGAGGAGACAATGACAGGGAGATTTTGATCTCTCGCAAAATTGCGAAGTAAAAACCGAGGTTAAGTCTAATCAAAACAACGGAAAACGAGAATAAAACAAGTATAAAATTGAAGTTGTATTTTATTATATTTTGTCGAAAGTTTAGCTCGAATTTTAACGAACCGGCACAAGTCGGCTGGAGCGAAATAGGATATAAGGCTCTGATCGAAAAGAGAAAAATAGAAAATCGCGGGGCGCCGACAGAGTGTTGGCCGGCGATGCGCGGGTTGCGGAATGGCGAGCAGCCGACGCTTGTCGTGCGACCGGATTTGCGCCTCACGCAGCAAGAGTGCGGAGCGAGGCGCTGATCGGGTCGGAAGGCCGATAAATTTATTTTCCGGACGACGTCTTTTTTTGGTCGGGCCGGCAGCAGCATGTCCTGGCGCTTCGCCACTCCGTGGCGATGGCCGGGCGGTGGAAACGCCCGGCGCCATCCCGTCAGACGGAGCGCACCAGCATGTGCTTCTTCTTGCCGAGTGACAGCTTGATCACGCCGTCTCCGGTCATCTCACCCATGCCGATCGCCATGCGTTCGTCGCTGACGGCGGCATCGTTGATCTTCACGGCGCCGCCCTGGACATGACGGCGGGCTTCGCCGTTCGAGGCGGCAAGGCCCGCGCGCACGATCAGCGACAGGAGACCGATGCCGGCCTCGAGTTCTGCTGTGGGAACGTCAATCGACGGCAGGTTTTCCGAAAGCCCACCTTCCTCGAAGGTCTTGCGCGCGGTCTCCGCCGCCTGCTCGGCGGCATCGCGACCGTGCAGCATCGCGGTGATCTCGGTCGCGAGGATCTTCTTCACCTCGTTGATCTCCGAACCGCCGAGGCTCGCCAGACGGCCGATCTCAGCCATCGGCAGGGTGGTGTAGAGCTTGAGGAAGCGCGGAACGTCGGCATCCTCGGTATTGCGCCAGTACTGCCAGAAATCATAGGCCGAGAGCATGTCCGGATTGAGCCAGACAGCGCCGTTCACCGACTTGCCCATCTTGGCGCCCGAAGACGTGGTCAGGAGCGGCGAGGTCAGCGCGTAGAGCTGCTGCGTGCCCATCCGATGGCCAAGATCGATGCCGTTGATGATGTTGCCCCACTGGTCGGAGCCGCCCATCTGCAGGCGGCAGTCGTAGCGCTTGGCCAGTTCGACGAAGTCGTAGGCCTGCAGGATCATGTAGTTGAATTCGAGGAAGGACAGCGATTGTTCGCGGTCGAGGCGCGTCTTGACGCTGTCGAAGGACAGCATGCGGTTGACCGAGAAGTGCCGGCCGACGTCGCGCAGGAATTCCAGATAATTGAGAGAACGCAGCCATTCGGCATTGTTGATCATAAGGGCGCCGCCCTTGGGTCCCTTGTCGTAGTCCAGGTAATTGGCGAAGACGCGCTTGATCGAGGCGATGTTGCTCTCGATCGTCTCGACGGTCATCAACTGGCGGGCCTCTTCCTTGAACGAAGGGTCGCCGACCATGCCGGTGCCGCCGCCCATCAGCGAGATCGGCCGGTGGCCGGTGGCTTGGAACCAGTGTAGCATCATGATCTGGATAAGGCCGCCCGCATGCAGCGACGGCGCCGTGGGGTCGAAGCCGATATAGGCCGTCACGCTTTCCTTGGCGAGCAGGTCGTCGAGGCCGCTTTCATCGGAAATCTGATGAATGAAGCCGCGCTCTTGCATGGTGCGGAGGAAATCGGACTTGAACTTCGTCATGACCTTCAGGCCTTCTGGAATGTATCGGGAATGGGAATTTGCCGGCGGCTTTAGCATTGTTTTTTGAAATGTGCACCCGTTTCGGCCATGAATAACGCTGATGACATTCATTCGAATCGATGGAGAGACCTTGTGGGTGGCAGGATGCGGGCGATCGGACTGATGAGCGGCACCTCGATGGACGGGATAGACGTCGCCATGCTGGAAACGGACGGCGAAAGCTTCGTCGAGCGAGGGCCATTTCTCATCATTCCCTATGACCCGGCCTTTCGTGATCGCCTGAAGCAGGGATTGGAAGACGCAAGAACGATGACCGAGCGCTCGGCGCGTCCGGGTAGTCTCCTTGAACTGGAACACGACCTGACGCTTCGTCACGCGGGGGCGGTCAAGGCCTTCCTCGGTGCCCATAATCTGTCGGCGGGTGAGGTCGACGTGATCGGTTTTCACGGACAGACCGTCCTGCATCGCCCGGACCAGGGGCTGACCGTGCAAATCGGCGACGGTGCGCTACTTGCGCGGGAAACCGGCATTGACGTGGTCCATGACATGCGTGCCAACGACATGGCGCATGGCGGGCAGGGCGCACCTCTGGTGCCCGCCTATCACGCGGCACTCGCCGCCTCGCTCAAACAGGCCGCCCGCCCGATCTGCTTCGTCAATATCGGCGGCATTTCCAACCTCACCTATATCGGTGCCGAGGGGGAAATCCTCGCCTTCGACAGCGGTCCGGGCAATGCGCTGATCGACCAGTGGGTGGAGGTCAATGCCGGCGTGCCCTTCGACCAGGGCGGGAGGATCGCTTCCGAAGGCCAGGTTCTCATGGATCTCGCCGAGCGCTATCTCGACCATCCCTTCTTCACCACCGACCAGCGCCGTTCGCTCGACCGCAGTGATTTTCGCCCGCCGCAATCGGATGAAGCGGGGCTGCACGACGGCGCCCGCACACTGGCCTATGTGACAGCCGCAGCCATTCTGCGTTCCGCGGGGCATTTGCCCCATGCGCCGCAAACCTACATCATCAGCGGCGGCGGGCGGCTCAACCGCACCATAATGGCCGACCTGACCGAGATCGCCGCGCGAGGCGGCGCGACCGTCCTGACGGCGGAAGAGGCCGGTTTCGACGGCGACGCGACGGAGGCCGAGGCCTGGGCCTATCTTGCCGTGCGCTCGCTGAAACGATTGCCGCTTACCTTCCCCGGCACCACGGGGGTTAAGGCGCCGGTGACCGGCGGTGTCCTGGCGCGTGCCGAGGCCCGGTCGCCGTCAGCGGTCAAATAGTCTCGGCATGGTCTTGGCGAAGGTCGCGCCGTCTCTCAGGCCCACCTCAAAGGCGTGCCTCAGGCCGGCGGCATCCGAAACCGTAAACTTGTTGACGCGGATGTCCTCGCTCGGACCGACCGCGACGCGGTTGGGCGAGGCCGGCGGCAGGCGGCCGTAGCGCGTGGTCAGCAGCAGCGTCCGGCCGCCCGACGCTTCGGTCTCAGAAAGCCGGATCGTCGGTGGATTGTCGACCAGCCCGCCGTCGAGATGGTCGCGCTCGGCGATCCGTCCGACCGGCATGAAGGGTGGCACCGACGAGGTCGCCATCATCGCGTCGACCAGATCGGCGGCGGTCGGAATCTCATGGGTCGAGATCCAGACGGGTTTCAGTCCAAGATAACGGCCGGCCTTGGAATGGGCGCCGCCGGTCAGGCGTTTCTCGATCTGGTAGGCGGCGATCGAGCCGAGCGCGGCAAGGCCGCCCGGCATCCAGTCCGGCGGGCGCGCCACCTGGATCAGCATTCGCGGCGCGGCCTTGAGTGCCGCCAGTTCCGTCTCGCCGAACTGCTCTGCCAAGAACTGCCGGTACAGGCCGCCGACGACGAGCGGCGAACGGCGCTCCTTCAGCGCCGCCCAGTCGAGGTCCGGAATATTGCGTTCGGCGAAGCTGAATGCCGCGTTGCGGACCCGCTCGCCAATACCGGCCAGGTTCATCGCGCAGTGATAGGCGCCCGCCGACACTGCCACGTAGTAGGATGGACGCTGCGGAAAGCGCAGGTTCAGCGACAGGAAAAAGCCGCTCTGCCAGTAGCAGCGGTTTCCGCCGCCGGCAAAGCCGATCGCATCGAATGACAGGGCGTCGGGCATATTGGCAGATCTGAGGACGTGTTGAAAAATCAGGTGACTATTGTTCAAGTCAGAACAATCTTGCCGTGCGTTGTCAACGCCGGTTGTGCCGATCCTGCCCCTTGCCGACAGAATCCGTGCAACAAAAAACGCCGGTCTGTCGACCGGCGTCTCTTGGAAGTTCGTGGGCCGTCAATCAGCGGATGCGCTTGGCTGCAGGCTCCGGTACCAGTTCGCCTTCGAGGCGACGGTCGAGATAGTCCTCGCATTCGGCCATCAGCGTTTCCGTCTGGCCGGAGAAGAAGTGGTTGGCGCCGGGCAGCGTCTTCTGGGTGATCAGGATGCCCTTCTGCGTCTTCAGCTTGTCGACCAGGCCCTGGACGTCCTTTTCCGGCGCGACCTTGTCGGCGTCGCCATGGATGATCAGGCCGGACGACGGGCAGGGGGCGAGGAAGGAGAAGTCATAGGTGTTGGGCTGCGGCGCGATCGAGATGAAGCCCTCGATCTCCGGCCGGCGCATCAGGAGCTGCATGCCGATCCAAGCGCCGAAATTATAGCCGGCGACCCAGCAGCTCTTCGAATCGGGATGCAGGCTCTGCACCCAGTCGAGCGCCGAGGCCGCATCCGACAGTTCGCCCGCGCCATGGTCGAATTCGCCCTGGCTGCGGCCGATGCCGCGGAAGTTGAAGCGCAGCGTCGTGAAACCGCGCTTCTGGAACATGTAGAAGAGCTGGTAGACGATCTGGTTGTTCATCGTGCCGCCGAACTGCGGATGCGGATGCAGGATGATCGCGATCGGCGCGCTTTTCTCCTTGGACGGCTGGTACCGTCCTTCGAGGCGGCCCGCCGGGCCGTTGAAAATCACTTCAGGCATTGAAACTCCGGTCCGTGCAAATTTCTGTGGTTCCTGGACAAGCATTCCTGTCAGCTGACTTGACGAAGTCAGTCAACTTTCATAAAACCCAGTTTAGAATTGTTCGAAACTGGGTGGCTGTCCATCCAAGGTCGAAGGTGTCATAGGACAAGCCCGACGGAAATTTCAAGGAAAATGCGCTTGCTGGCTGCCAGCGGGCGCGACACGGACCCGATATGGCCAAGGAGCGCATCTATCTCGACTGGAATGCCACCGCCCCCCTGATGGAGGCGGCGCGCTCCGTCATGGTTGATGCACTCGCTCTGACGGGCAATCCCAATTCCGTGCATGCCGAGGGCCGCGCCGCGAGGGCGGTGATCGAAACGGCGCGCCGCGAAGTGGCCTCCCTTGTTGGTGCCACGGCCGCCAATGTCATCTTCACGGCGAGCGCCACCGAGGCCGCCAATCTGGTGCTGACGCCGTCTTTCCGCATGGGCAAGGCGCCGCTGTCGATCGGCCGGCTCTACGTCTCGGCGATCGAGCATCCGGCCGTGCGCGAGGGTGGACGATTCGGCGCCGAGCAGATCAGCGAAATCCCCGTCACCGCCGTCGGGCTGACGGATCTCGAGGCGCTGGAGCGCTTGCTCAGCGCCCATGACGCGACGAAGGGCCTGCCACTGGTGGCGGTGATGGCGGTCAACAACGAGACCGGCATCATCCAACCGATCCGCGACGCCGCTCAGATCGTACACAGGCATGGCGGCCTGCTGCTGGTCGATGCGGTGCAGGCGGCCGGGCGTATCCCGCTCGATGTGCAGGAGATCGGTGCCGACTTCCTCATTCTTTCCGCCCACAAGCTGGGTGGACCGAAGGGGGCAGGCGCACTGATCGCCCGTGGCGAGACCTTGATGCCCGCCCCGCTGATCCGCGGCGGCGGCCAGGAAAAGGGCAATCGGGCGGGGACTGAGAATGTGGCTGCGATCGCCGGTTTCGGTGCCGCCGCCGTCTGGGCGCGAACCGGGATCGAGGCCAGAAATGCGGCAATCGGCGCCTTGCGCGACCGATTGGAACAAGGCATGCGGAACGCGGCCGCCGATCTCATCATTCATGGCGAGGCTGTCGGGCGGGTCGCCAATACGAGTTTCTTCACCCTGCCGGGTCTGAAGGCGGAAACCGGCCAGATCGCCTTCGATCTGGAGGGCGTTGCGCTCTCTGCGGGGGCTGCCTGTTCGTCCGGCAAACTCGGCGCCAGCCACGTGCTGACCGCCATGGGGCAGGACGCCAGGACGGGCGCCTTGCGCATCTCGCTCGGGGCGACGACGACGAAAGACGATATCGACCGCACGGTCGAGATATTTGCGAAGATCGCGGGGCGCCGGAAAATCTCCGGCGAGGCCGCATGAAAGACCGGGAAAAATTGGCAATAACCATTTTTCTCCTTGCTGCGAGGGTGAAAAACACGCCTCTGGCAACTACATAAGGGCGGGTTTCCGCTCAATACGTTGACAAGCTGCCGGCCTTTGATCCGGCAAGATTGGAGAACGCGAATGGCTGCTGTGCAGGAAACGATCGATCAGGTGCGCCAGATCGATGTGGACCAGTACAAATACGGTTTCGAGACGATGATCGAAGTCGACAAGGCTCCCAAGGGCCTGTCGGAAGACATCATCCGTTTCATTTCCGCAAAGAAGAACGAACCGGACTGGATGCTCGCCTGGCGGCTCGACGCCTACAAGCGTTGGCTCACCATGGAGGAGCCGACCTGGGCGCGCGTAAATTATCCGAAGATCGACTTCAACGACCTCTATTATTATGCCGCACCGAAGAGCACGACCGGCCCGACCTCGATCGACGAGGTCGATCCGGAGCTGCTGAAGGTCTATGAAAAGCTCGGCATTCCGTTGCGCGAACAGGAGATCCTGGCCGGGGTTCAGACCTCGAAGATCGCCGTCGACGCGGTGTTCGACAGCGTCTCGGTCGTCACCACCTTCAAGGAAGAGCTGAAGAAGGCCGGCGTGATTTTCATGTCGATCTCGGAAGCGATCCGCGAACATCCCGAGCTGGTGCAGAAATATCTCGGCTCGGTCGTGCCGGTCACCGACAACTACTATGCGACGCTCAACACCGCGGTCTTCACCGACGGTTCCTTCGTCTTCGTGCCGAAGGGCGTTCGCTGCCCGATGGAACTGTCGACCTATTTCCGCATCAACGAGAAGAATACCGGCCAGTTCGAGCGGACGCTGATCATCGCCGAAGAGGGGGCCTACGTCTCCTATCTCGAAGGCTGCACCGCGCCGCAGCGCGACGAAAACCAGCTGCATGCGGCTGTCGTCGAACTGGTGGCGCTGGACGATGCCGAGATCAAGTATTCCACCGTCCAGAACTGGTATCCGGGCGACAAGGAAGGCAAGGGCGGCATCTACAACTTCGTCACCAAGCGTGGCGATTGCCGCGGCAAGAATTCCAAGATCTCCTGGACCCAGGTCGAGACCGGTTCGGCGATCACCTGGAAATACCCGTCCTGCATCCTGCGCGGCGACGGTTCGCGCGGCGAGTTCTACTCGATCGCCGTGTCGAACGGCCATCAGCAGATCGACTCAGGCACCAAGATGATCCATCTCGGCAAGAACACGTCGAGCCGCATCATCTCCAAGGGTATTTCCGCCGGCTTCTCCAACAACACCTATCGCGGCCAGGTCTCGGCCCACCGCAAGGCGGAGAATGCCCGCAACTTCACCCAGTGCGACAGTCTTCTGATCGGCGACAAGTGCGGTGCGCATACCGTGCCCTATATCGAGGCGAAGAACGCGACCGCCCAGTTCGAGCACGAGGCGACCACCTCCAAGATCTCCGAGGACCAGCTGTTCTACTGCCTGCAGCGCGGCATACCGCAGGAAGCGGCGATCGCCCTGATCGTCAACGGCTTCGTCCGTGAGGTCATCCAGGAGCTGCCGATGGAATTTGCCGTCGAGGCGCAGAAGCTCATCGGCATCTCGCTCGAGGGGAGCGTGGGGTAATGGATGCGATCGGCCTGATCTACTACGCGGTGGTGTGCGGGGGCGTCGCCCTCTTCGCACCGAATGTGTCGAACAGGCTCGCGCGCCTTGCCATAGGCCTGATAGCCGGAGCGGTTTCGGCCTTCATCCTACCCAATATGCGCGCATTCTTTTGAATAGATGACAGATAGAGCGCTGAGCTTGCTCGCGCGTTGAGAGACAGGAAAAGACCATGCTTGAAATCAGAAACCTCCATGCCCGCATCGCCGAAGACGGCACCGAAATCATCCGTGGCCTGAACCTGACGGTCAAGGCCGGGGAAGTGGCCGCCATCATGGGGCCGAACGGCTCGGGCAAGTCGACGCTTTCTTACATCCTGTCGGGTCGCGAAGACTATGAAGTCACCGAAGGCGACATCCTCTACAATGGCGAAAGCATCCTCGAGCTGGACCCGGCCGAACGGGCAGCGAAGGGCATCTTCCTCGCCTTCCAGTACCCGGTCGAAATCCCCGGCGTCGCCACCATGCAGTTCCTCAAGGTGGCGATGAACGAGCAGCGCAAGGCGCGCGGCGAGGCCGAACTGACGACCCCGGATTTCATGCGCCGGGTCAAGCAAGCGGCGGCCGAACTGAAGATCAACCCGGACATGCTGAAGCGGCCGCTCAATGTCGGCTTCTCCGGCGGCGAGAAGAAGCGTGCCGAAATCCTGCAGATGGCGCTCCTGGAGCCGAAGCTCTGCGTGCTCGACGAGACCGATTCGGGCCTCGACATCGACGCCCTGAAGATCGTTGCCGACGGCGTCAACGCGCTGAAGTCGCCGGATCGCGCCGTGATCGTCATCACCCACTACCAGCGCCTGCTCGACTATATCGTCCCGGACACCGTCCACGTCCTCTACAAGGGCCAGATCATCAAGACCGGCGACAAGAGCCTGGCGCTCGAACTCGAAGCCAACGGCTATGCCGACATCATCGGGGAAGCGGCCTGATCGGCCGGAAAGGAGTTCCGACGATGACACTGCAAGCAGCGAACCGCCTGACGGCGGCCGAAACCCAGTTGATCGAGGCTTATACGAACCAGATCGGCGGGCTGCCCGGTGATGGCGACGTGCTCGTCGCCCGTGACCGCCTGTTCGATGAACTGAAGCGGGCCGGCCTGCCGACCCGCCGCATCGAGGCCTGGCACTATACCGACCTCAAGGCGCTGATGCGCGGCGTCCCGGCCCTCGACCTGTCCGCCACCGCCGCTGTGGTGGCGCCGATCGTCGAGGGAACCACGGTGCTTTCCCTCGTGCAGGGCAGGGCCGACCTTGGCCCGATGCCGGACGGTGTCCAGGCCGCCGCCTATCGCGACAGCCTGGCGAACGGTTCTGCTGCCGCCAAGCTTTTCGCCCGGGATGGCGATGATACGATCGGCCGTCTGAACGGCAGCTTCGTGCGCGACGGCATCGAACTGCAAATCGAAGACGGCGCCAGCCTCGACGCGCCGATCGAGTTGCAGAGCGTTCATTCCAGCGGCCCGGTGCATGTCCGGTTTCCCGCCCGCTTCGGCAAGGAAAGCCGCGCGACGGTAATCGAGCGCCATCTGGGCAATGGGGCAGGGGCAAGCCTCGTCTCGAGCGTCGCCGATCTGAAGATCGACGACGGCGCGGAGGTCACCTGGATCATCCTGCAGACGGAAGGTCCGGACGACACCCATCTCGGCCAGATCAAGGTCGAACTCGGCGCCAATGCCCGGTTCCGCCTGTTCGTCGTCAATGCCGGCGGCAAGCTGGTGCGCCAGGAAGTCCACCTGCGCACGGCGGGCGAAGGCTCGGATTTCAAGCTGCGCGCCGTCAATCTGCTCGGTGGCGAGACCCATACCGACCTCACCATGACGCTCGGCCACGACGTGCCGAACACCACGTCGACGGAAATCGTCCGCAGCGTGGTGTTCGACCGCGCCAAGGGCGTGTTCCAGGGCATGATCAGGGTCGCCCCCGACGCTCAGAAGACCGATGCCCGCATGGCCTGCAACACGCTGCTGATGTCGGACGACGGCGAGTTCTCGGTGAAGCCCGAACTCGAGATTTTTGCCGACGACGTGCAGTGCGCCCATGGCGCGACGGTGACCGACATCGATCACAATCACCTCTACTACCTGATGGCGCGCGGCATTCCGCAAAAGAAGGCGCGCGGCCTGCTGATCAATGCCTTCGTCGCGGAGGTGGTCGAGGAACTGGAAGACGAGGCGCTGGTCGAGGCGCTGGAAGGGATCATCACCGACTGGCTGGACGATCATGGCTGATCATCTCTCCGCCCAGGCTGGATATGACGTCGAGGCGGTGCGCCGCGACTTCCCCATCCTGTCGCGCGAAGTCTACGGCAAGCCGCTCGTCTATCTCGACAACGCCGCCTCCGCGCAGAAGCCGCGACAGGTGATCGACGCGATCAGCCACGCCTATTCGAACGAATACGCCAACGTCCATCGCGGCCTGCACTTCCTGTCGAACGCCGCGACGGATGCCTATGAAGGCGCGCGCGAAAAAGTGCGCCGTTTCCTCAATGCCGGCTCGATCGACGAACTGGTCTTCACCAAGTCCTCGACCGAGGCGATCAACACGGTCGCCTATGGCTGGGGCATGACCCATATCGGCGAGGGCGACGAGATCGTCCTGTCGATCATGGAGCACCATTCCAACATCGTGCCCTGGCATTTCCTGCGCGAGCGCAAGGGCGCGAAGCTCGTCTGGGCGCCGGTCACCGATGACGGTGCCTTCGACCTCGAAGCCCTCGAGAAGTGCCTGACCGAGCGGACCAAGCTTGTGGCCATCACCCACATGTCCAACGCGCTCGGCACCGTCGTGCCGATCAAGGAGGTCTGCCGCATCGCCCATGCACGCGGCATTCCGGTCATGGTCGACGGTAGCCAGGGCGCGGTCCACATGCCGGTCGACGTCCAGGATCTCGATTGCGACTGGTATGCGATCACCGGCCACAAGCTCTACGGCCCGTCGGGCATCGGCGTGCTCTACGGCAAGATGGACCGCCTGAAGGCCATGCAGCCCTTCATGGGCGGCGGCGAGATGATCGTCGAGGTGACCGAAGACACCGTCACCTACAACGACCCGCCGCACCGCTTCGAAGCCGGAACGCCGCCGATCGTTCAGGCGATCGGGCTTGGCTATGCGCTGGACTATATCGAAGGCCTCGGTCGCGAAGCGATCGCCGCCCATGAGGAGAGCCTGCGCGCCTATGCCCATGAACGGCTTTCGGCGATCAATTCGCTGAGGATCATCGGCAATGCGCCGGGCAAGGGGGCGATCTTCTCCTTCGAGCTCGGCGGCATCCATGCCCATGACGTGTCGATGCTGATCGACCGTCGCGGTGTGGCGGTTCGTGCAGGTACCCATTGCGCCCAGCCGTTGCTTGCCCGTTTCGGGGTCACCTCGACCTGCCGGGCCTCGTTTGGTCTTTACAACACCCGTGCGGAAGTCGATGCGCTTGCAGATGCGCTCGATCATGCCCGCACCTTCTTCGCGTGAGGATACGTCGATGAGCGTCAACGAAAGCGAACAGAAGCCGGACGTCCGCGAAGGCATCGTCCAGTCGACCATCCCGCAGGACGAGATTGCCCGTCTTTCCGACGACATCGTCGCCGCGCTGAAGACCGTCTATGATCCGGAAATCCCGGCCGACATCTTCGAACTCGGGCTGATCTACAAGATCGACATCGACGACGATCGCATGGTCAAGATCATGATGACGCTGACGGCACCCGGCTGCCCGGTGGCAGGCGAAATGCCCGGCTGGGTGGAGAATGCGGTCAGCGCCGTGGAGGGTGTCTCGGGCGTCGAGGTCGAGATGACCTTCGATCCGCCATGGACCCCGGACCGCATGTCGGAAGAAGCCCAGGTCGCCATTGGCTGGTATTGATAGAAGCCAAGTCGCCCACTACATTTACATGACTCGAAGCGCCGGGCCTTGAACCCGGTCGTGATAGGAGAACGAGATGGGCTTTCAGGTGATGACCATGACGGATGCGGCCGCCGCCCGCGTTCGTGCGATCGTCGAAAATTCCGGTCCGGACGCCAAGGGCGTCCGCGTCGGCATCAAGAAAGGCGGCTGCGCCGGGATGGAATATACCATCGACCTGGTGCGGGAGCCAAATCCGAAGGACGACATGATCGAGCACGATGGCGCCACCGTCTGGGTCGAGCCCTCGGCCGTGCTCTACCTGCTCGGCACCCGGATGGATTTCGAGACGACCACACTGCGCTCGGGCTTCACCTTCACCAACCCCAACCAGACGTCAGCCTGCGGCTGTGGCGAATCGGTCGAGCTGAAGGCGGCAGACCTGGCCGAACTCGCGCGCCAGAAGCAGGAAACGGCGCTCGCCGGCTAGGCGATCCGCAGATCGAGCATTGTCTGAAAATGGCCCGGTTACCGACCGGGCCATTTATTTTGCGGCGATCATATCAAGGTGGCGCAGGATATGCGGGCGTTCCGCAAAAATACGCAAAATATCTGGATTTGTCTTCGTTTGCCGGGTATGCTGCGGCCATGGATACAATCGACAAGAAAATCACCGCTTTGCTCGCCGAAGACGCTCGCCGCTCGCTCGCCGATATCGGCGAGGCCGTGGGATTGTCGCCGTCGGCCGTCAACGAACGCATCCGCCGTCTGACCGCCTCGGGCGCGATCAAGCGCTTTACCGTCGATGCCGATCACGCAGCGCTCGGGCTCGGCGTGACTGCCTTCGTTCTGGTCGGGCTCGACTACGATGCCGGGGAGGAAACCTTCAAGGCCTTCGTCGCGGCACATCCTTCCGTTGCGGAATGCCATCACGTAACGGGAGGCTGGTCCTACCTGCTCAAGGTCCGCCTGGCCGATCTGGCCGGCGTCGAAACCTTCCTCGGAGAACTGAAGACGCGGCGCTTCCTGGCGCGTAGCGAAACCATGATCGCGCTGTCGACCGCCGTCGAGCGTGGCTTCACCCCGGCGGAGGTCTGAAGGATGAGCGTTCTCCTGTTCGGCAAGGGCATCCTGCTCGGGTTCGCCATCGCCGCCCCGCTCGGGCCGATCGGCGCGCTCTGCATCTCCCGTACGCTGGAGCGCGGCTTCTGGGCAGGCGTCGCCGGTGGCCTTGGAACCGCGCTCGCCGACGGCGCCTATGCGCTGATGGCCGCCGCCGGCTTTGCCGCCTTTGCCATCCTGCTCGACACGATATCGGTGCCACTGCAGATCTTCGGCGGTCTTTTCCTTCTCTGGCTCGGCTGGAAGAGCTTTCAGCCGAAGCCGCCGGCGACCGCCGCCAGGGTCGGCGCGCGAGATCTCCTCAGCACCACGGGCGCGACCTTCCTGCTGACCATCACCAACCCGGCCACCATCCTCTCGTTTGCCGCGATTTTCGCCGGGCTGGGTCTGGCATCGCAAGGTGATGGCTGGTCGGCGGGATCGCTCGTCGCCGGCGTCTTTGCCGGCTCCATGCTCTGGTGGATCTTTCTGAGCGGCACGGTGGCGCTGCTGCATCACCGCCTGCCGGACCGTTTTGCCCTCTGGGTATCGTGGATTTCCGGTGTGGTGTTGATCGGTTTCGGCCTGGTGGCGATTGGCATGGGGGTGAGGGCTCTCGCCGGCGGCTAGGCGGGGACTGTCCGCTTCCGGTGGCCGTTCAATCGCGCTTGATGCTCAGCAGCACGTCCCACATGTCGGCGCCGGTCTCGAACGCGGAAGCATTGGCCTTGAAACCGATCTCGCTTTCGATCAGCGATACCACTTCCTGCGCGAGGTCGACATTCGATCCCTCGTCGAAGGTGGCGGCACCCGAGGGCGGCACGGAGGCCCTGACGCCGCCGGCGTCTCCGCTGGAGAAATCGGTCTCCAGTCGGTCATAGCGCGGCGTCATCGCATTGGCGATATTGTTGGCCGTCGCCGTCGCACGCGTCTGCTGGGCCTGCATGCCCGAGAGCGAAATACCCATGACGGCGGAGAGGCTCATTGTCGCGTCCTGCGCTTGTGGAGTTCCAGCCTCGAAGCATAGGCGTTGCCCGTGAGCGAAGGTTGAAGATCTATGGTTCCTTATGGATTGACCCGATCGGCGAGCGTGTTCCGATGTGACACAAAGCGGGACTGCAGGCCGTCACCTGCATGACGCCGACCTTGGCTCGCTTCACGAGCCGACGCGAAAAACCCGGCGCACCGCGCCGGGTTTCACAATCTATGTCTTTAATGCTGTTACTCGACGATCTGGATGATCTGTCGGGTCTGGGGGTCGACGATCACGCGGCGCTCGTTGACCACCGTGTAGGAATAATTGTCGTAGCCGTCCACCGGGTAGAGTTCGACCGGGTCGTCGATCACGCGGCCGATCAGGACATCGCCCTCGTAGGGCACTGAGCGCACTTCGCGCTGCATGACATAGGTCTGGACCGGCGCCGGCACGACGACTGTGGACTGCGTGACGACCGGGTCCTGGCGGATGATGACGGTCTCCTGCGCGTTGGCCGACGCGGACAGCGTCATCAGTGCCGCTGTACCGGCGAGGATAAGGGTCTTGCGCATGTCAGTTCTCCTGTGTTGAACAGGATGAAAACGGGCGTCGGCCCATTCCGTTCCATCACAGGATCTTTCCACGCGTCTCCATAAATGAAGAGCGCCGCCAAGTGCGGCGCTCCCGTAGTGCGTTTTGAGCGGCTTACTCCGCGGCTTCCGCATATTCGCTCATCGGCGGGCAGGTGCAGATGAGGTTGCGGTCGCCGTAGACATTGTCGACGCGGTTGACCGACGACCAGTACTTGTCGACCCTGAATGCGCCGGGCGGGAAGCAGGCCTGCTCGCGCGTATAGGGACGCGTCCACTCGCCGACCAGATCCTCCACGGTGTGTGGGGCATTCTTCAGCGGGTTGTCGGTCTTGTCCATGCGGCCTTCCTCGATGTCGCGGGCTTCCTCGCGGATCGCCAGCATGGCATCGCAGAACCGGTCGATTTCGGCCTTGGTTTCCGATTCCGTCGGCTCGATCATGAGCGTGCCGGCAACCGGCCAGCTCATGGTGGGCGCATGGAAGCCGCAATCGATCAGGCGCTTGGCCACGTCATCGACAGTGACGCCGGAGCTTTCGGCGAGCGGACGGGTGTCGATGATGCACTCATGCGCCACGCGGCCGGCCTCGGACTTGTAGAGCACCTCATAGGCGCCGGTGAGCCTTGCTGCGATGTAGTTGGCGTTGAGGATCGCCACCTTGGTCGCCTGGGTAAGCCCTTCGCCACCCATCATCAGGCAGTAGGACCAGCTGATCGGCAGGATCGAGGGCGAGCCATAGGGCGCCGCCGAGACCGCGCCCGGACGTCCGTCGGTCGCCACATGGCCCGGCAGGAAGGGCGCCAGATGCGCCTTGACGCCGATCGGTCCCATGCCCGGACCACCGCCGCCATGCGGAATGCAGAAGGTCTTGTGCAGGTTGAGGTGGGAAACGTCGGAGCCGATGTCGCCGGGACGGGCAAGGCCGACCATGGCGTTCATGTTGGCGCCGTCGAGATAGACCTGGCCGCCATGGGCGTGGGTGATCTCGCAGATCTCCCGCACCGTCTCCTCGAACACGCCATGCGTCGAGGGGTAGGTGACCATGCAGCAGGACAGCGTCTCGGCATATTGCTCGGCCTTGGCGCGGAAATCGTCGAGATCGACGTCGCCGTTGTCGCGCGCCTTGACCGGCACGACCGTCATGCCGGCCATCTGTGCCGAGGCCGGGTTGGTGCCGTGCGCCGAGGTCGGGATCAGGCAGATCGTGCGGTGCGTATCGCCGCGCGACAGGTGGTAGTTGCGGATCGTCAGCAGGCCCGCATACTCCCCCTGCGCTCCGGAGTTCGGCTGCATGGAGATCGTGTCATAGCCGGTGACCGAGCAGAGCTTTTCCGAGAGGTCGTCGATCATTTCCTTGTAGCCCAGCGCCTGGTCGGCCGGGGCGAAGGGATGGATCTCGGAGAATTCCGGCCAGGTGATCGGCAGCATTTCCGCCGTCGCATTGAGCTTCATCGTGCACGAGCCGAGCGGGATCATCGCCCGGTCGAGCGCGAGGTCGCGGTCGGAGAGCCGGCGGATATAGCGGGTCATCTCGCTTTCGGCGCGGTTCATGTGGAAGATCGGATGCGTCAGGTAGTCGCTGGTGCGCAGCAGATCCTTGGGCAGGCGATAGCCGGTGTCGAAATCCGCGACGACGAAGCTGCCGCCGAAGGCGCGCCAGACGGCTTCGAGCGTCGCCGGGCGGGTGCGTTCGTCGAGGCTGATGCCGATCCGCGTTTCGCCGACCTTGCGCAGGTTGACGCCTTCGGCGACCGCCGCGCGCAGGATCAGGGCCTGCATGTGGCCGACCTCGACGGTGATGGTGTCGAAGAAGGTTTCCGGTTCAACCTTGTAGCCGAGCTTTTCCAGGCCCTTGGCCATCAGCACGGCCTTCTGGTGCACCTGCTGGGCGATCGCCTTGATGCCCTTGGGGCCGTGGAAGACGGCATACATCGAGGCCATGACGGCGAGCAGAACCTGCGCGGTGCAGATGTTCGACGTCGCCTTCTCGCGGCGGATATGCTGCTCGCGGGTCTGCAATGACAGGCGATAGGCGCGGTTGCCGCGCGCATCGACCGAAACGCCGACGAGACGGCCGGGCATGGAGCGCTTGATGGCGTCCTTGACCGCCATATAGGCGGCGTGCGGGCCGCCATAGCCGACCGGCACGCCGAAGCGCTGGGTCGAGCCGATGGCGATGTCGGCGCCCATCTCGCCGGGGGATTTCAGCAGCGTGAGCGCCAGGATGTCGGCGGCGACCGCGGCGATCGCGCCGGTCTGGTGCAGGCGCGCGATCAGGCCGGAGAAGTCATGGATATGGCCATGCGTGCCCGGATACTGGAAGATCGCGCCAAAGACGTCGACCGGGTCGAGATCGGTGAACGGATTGCCGACGATCACCTGCCAGCCGAGCGGCTCGGCGCGGGTCTGAATGACGGCGATCGTCTGCGGATGGCAGGCCTCGTCGACGAAGAAGGCCTTGGCCTTCGACTTCGACACACGTTCGGCCAGCGCCATGGCTTCAGCCGCCGCGGTTGCTTCATCGAGCAGCGAGGCGTTGGCCACGTCCAGCCCGGTCAGGTCGCAGACCATGGTCTGGTAGTTGAGCAGCGCTTCGAGACGACCTTGCGAAATTTCCGGCTGGTAGGGCGTATAGGCCGTGTACCAGGCGGGGTTCTCCAGGATGTTGCGCTGAATGACCGGCGGCGTGATCGTGCCGTAATAGCCCTGGCCGATCAGCGAGACGAGCGCCTTGTTCTTGTTTGCGGTCTCGCGCAGCTTGTCGAGCGCTTCGCGCTCGGTCATGGCAGCCTCCCAGGTGAGGGGGACGGCCTGGCGGATCGACGAGGGAACGGTGGCGTCGATCAGCGCATCGAGGTTTCTGTAGCCGACGACCTTCAGCATTTCGTCCATTTCGGCCGGCGAGGGGCCGATATGGCGGCGGTTGGCGAAATCGTAGGGCTGGTAGTCGGTGAACTGGAATTCGGTCGGCGTGGTCATGCGATCAGCTCGTTATAAGCGGCTTCTTCGAGAAGGGCGTCGGCGTCGGACGGGGTCTTGAGCTTCAGCTTGAAGAACCAGCCGGCGCCCTGCGGATCGGAATTGACCAGCGACGGATCATCGACGATCGCCTGGTTGATCTCGGTGATCTCGCCGTCGAGCGGGCAGTAGACCTCCGAGGCGGCCTTGACCGATTCGACGGTCGCGGCGTCTGCGCCCTTGTCGAAGGTCGCGCCGACTTCCGGCAGTTCGACGAAGACCAGATCGCCCAGTTGCTCGGCGGCATGAGTGGTGATGCCGACGGTGGCGACATCGCCCTCGATCTTCAGCCATTCGTGTTCAGCGGTGAATTTCAGCATGTGATGTTCCTCTCTTGAAGATTCGGATTCTCGGGATTGCCCTCATCCCCCGGCTCGCCCCTTCTCCCCGCATACGGGGAGAAGGGGCGAGCCGGGGCAGTCTCGGTCATGGGGTCAACGCTTGTAGGTCGGGGTGACGAAAGGCATGGCCGCAACCGTGATCGGCAGGTACTTGCCGCGCACCTCCGCATAGATCTTCGTGCCGGGCTCGGCATGGCTGGCGGATACGTAACCCATGGCGACGGGTCCCTCGACGCTCGGCCCGAAACCGCCGGAGGTGACTTCGCCGAGTTCCGTCTTGCCTTCGGCATCGGCATAGAGCTTGGCATGGCCGCGCACCGGCGCCTTGCCCTCGGGCTTGAGGCCGACGCGGCGCCGGCTGGTGCCGTTTTCCAGTTCGGACAGGATGCGATCGGCACCGGGGAAACCGCCGGCGCGGGCGCCGCCCGTGCGGCGAACCTTCTGTATCGCCCATTCGAGGCCCGCCTCGATCGGCGAGGTCGTGGTGTCGATGTCGTTGCCGTAGAGACAAAGCCCGGCTTCCAGCCGCAGCGAATCACGCGCGCCAAGACCGATCGGCTCGCAGTCCGGATGATCGAGCAGGATGCGCGCCAACTCCTCGGCCTTGTCGGCCGGAACGGAGATTTCAAATCCGTCTTCGCCGGAATAGCCGGAGCGGGAGACGATGGCCGGAATTTCGTGAAGCGCGACCTCGCGCACATCCATGAACTTCATCGCGTAGAGCCCCGCCCAAAGCTCGGTCAGCACCTTCTCGGCCTTTGGCCCCTGGAGCGCCAGAAGTGCCCGGTCCTCCAGATAGGTGATGTCGACCCGGTCGGAGATATGCTTCCTCATATGGGCGATGTCGGCCTGCTTGCAGCCGGCGTTGACGACGACCAACAGATGGTCGCCGCGATTGGCAAACATCAGGTCGTCGAGAATGCAGCCGTTCTCGTCGGTGAAGAAGCCATAGCGCTGCCGGCCTTCCTTCAGGCCGAGAATGTCGACCGGCACCAGCGTTTCGAGCGCAAGCGCCGCATCCTCGTAAGCGCCGGACTTGGCACGGATCTCAACCTGGCCCATGTGCGAAACGTCGAACAGGCCGCACTTGGCCCGGGTGTGGAGGTGTTCCTTCAAGACGCCGGCGGGATATTGCACGGGCATGTCATAGCCGGCAAACGGCACCATGCGCGCACCGAGTTCGAGATGCAGGTCGTGAAGCGGGGTCTTCAGGAGTTCGGCGGACTGGTCCAAGGGGCGTCTCCGTCTTTGGCGCAGGCGCGCCGGCTCAAGGTCGTGGCACGGATGTGCCGGTGTCATGAGCCCCCTCTGTCCGTTTGCCTGAGATTGTTATCCCTTCGGCGCACCCTTCCTTGTTCAGGAAGGTTTCTCTCCAGAGTTCAAGTCGACGCCCTGCGGTCCTTTTGCCTGAGAGTTTCCGGGGCGGTTGCTCCTTCGGCACCGGAGTGAACCGGTTTCTCCCTGCAGGGATGCGGCAATTATCGGCCAGGACGGTCGCTTGGCAAGAGGCAAAGGTCGCCACAGAACAAATATTTGTCGCTGGCGCTTCATGTACGCGTTCGCGCAAGCGGCATGTCCGGCCGGTCGCCACTGTTTGCGAAGGATCAAAGACGTATTGGCGCCAATCCGCGACAAGGGGGCGCCCGCAAACACGAGGGCTTTGATTTCCGGCCGAAAGCCGCTAAGGAATCGCCTCGTTCGGAGAAATGCAATGTCGAAGGTACAGTTGATGAGGGGCGGTCTGCTGCGCATTCTTTGCGCATTCGCTCTTCTATCGCTTTCCTTCGCCCACAAGCCGCCGCAGGTCATGGCCGCCGCCTATGCGGCGATTTCGCTGCAGTTGCCGGATGGCACTTATGCCGACATGTGCATCGGCGATGCGGCGACCAAGCATCCGATGGTGCGCCAGTTCTGCGAAGCATGTCTGCTGGCCTCCTCGGCATTGTTGCCGCTACCGGACGAGGGAGCCTGGCTCCTGAGCAGATTCGCTTCGCTGGAGAATCAGCTGGGGGAGCCGCGAAACCTTCCTGAACGCCGTACCAGCCTGCGCCAGCGAGCGCGTGCTCCTCCTGCCATTGCCTGATTTCGCACTCTCGCCTTCAAGTGAAATCAAGCAAGTCGCGGAAGATCGTGGCCGTGGAAGGCCACGCACGAAACCGCTGGAGAACGAAAATGAACGTATTCAGAACTCTCACCCTCGTCGCCCTCTTTGCGTCCGCTGCCGTCGCGCAGATGGAAGGCCATCAGATGCAAGGCCACGGCGCCATGGATGGCACGGGCATGGTTGGCGCCAATCCCGGAACGATGCAGGTCGTCAAGCTCGGCGACATCGAACTCATGGCGGGCTACACCCGAGCCATGCTGCCGAACCAGCCCGTCGGCGGCGGTTTCATCACCATCAAGAACACCGGTTCGGCCGATGACGTGCTGATCGCCGCCGAATCTCCGGCTTCCGGCCGCGTTGAACTGCATGAAATGGCCGTGGTGAACGATGTCATGACCATGCGGCAGCTGAAGGGCGGAATTCCGGTCCCGGCCGGTGAGACGGTCGAGCTGAAGCCGGGTGGCCTGCACTTGATGTTCATGGACGTGAAGGAGCCTTTTGTCGAAGGGGGCCAGGTCTCCGTGAAGCTGACCTTCGAAAAGGCCGGGACAGTCGACGTCGTTCTGCCGATCGGGCCGGTCAAGGGCATGTAATGCAGGCAGGAATACCGAAAGGGCCGCGGCGGTTTTCCGCCGTGGCCCCTTTCATGTGGTGGCTTGTCCCCGATCCGGCCTCAGGCGGCCGAGTTCTTGTAGGCCTCGAGCGTGTCCTTGAGACTGGCTTGGGCCAGGTTCTTCTGGCTCGCGGTCAGGAAGTAGAGCGCCAGCGCCGGCGGCTGCACTATATTGACGAGCGCCCTGAGCTGAAAGTCCTCGCTGGTGGCGGCCTTCTCGGCGAGCAGGCGGGTGCTCTCCTCGACAAAGGCGTTGCGCGAGGTCCGCTGCGGCGGTTTGGAATTCTCCATCGCATAGGCGGCTGTCGTGGCCGAGACTGTGACGACCTGGGTCATTGGCTTCACCAATCCATTATTTGATCGAGCGATGCTACACCATGCGGGTCTCCGCTTCTTTAAATCGAAAGGTCTAGTTTTACTAAAATACTATGAGGCGATGTGATATTGTTCAGTGTTGAATTATTACGTGCAGCAGGCCCCCCGAACCCGCCGATGCGCTTGCAATTGCGGTGCGATCTGTCATTTTCCAGCTGAATTTGCGCTCGTCGCAATTGTTCTGAGAGACAACATTCAGGCCCCCGGCGCCAGCCAGGCGACGGATGGGGGGAGGGAGCAAGCATGATCATTCTCGTCGGCTATGTGAGCATCGAGGGGCAGTCGAAGAAGATTGCCGAAACGATTGCCGCCCAGATCGAAAAAGGCGGCGATCGCGCCGTCCTGTTCAACGTGGTCACCGGTGCCGAATATGGCGTCGACCATCCGCAGGCGGTCATTCTTTGCGCACCCATCCACGCCGGTCGTTACCCGGCACCGTTCGTCGACTTCGTCGAGCGGGAGCGCGACTGGCTGAAATCCGTGCCGAGCGCTTTTGTGTCGGTTTCGCTCTTCATTCGCAGCGAGTTTGCCGAAGAGCGGGAGGAAGCCATGCATTTCCCCGACGCGCTGATGGCGCAGACCGGCTGGACGCCGGGCATGGTTCACCATGCGGCCGGTGCCCTTCGCTACACGGAATACGACTTCTTCAAGCGCTGGATGGCCAAACGGCTGGCCGAGCGCGAAGGCGCACCGACCGACGTCAAGCAGATCCACGAGTTCACCGACTGGACGGCGCTCGAAGGCTTCACCAAGCAGTTTCTGGCCGCTGCGAAGGCCTGATCGTTTCCCCGCCGGCTTCGGCCGGCGGCTCTTTCTTGTTCGTCGAATAGGCGGACCGGGCAAGTGAGGACGTATGAATCACATCCTGCTGGTTGCCTTTGGCGGGGCTCTTGGTTCCGTTTGCCGCTATCTGGTCGGCATCGGCGCGCTGAGGCTCATGGGGCCGTCCTTCCCTTGGGGTACGCTCACCGTCAATGTCGCCGGCTCGTTTGCCATTGGCGTGCTGGCCGAACTGATCGTCGCCCGTTTCGGCGCCTCTGCCGAGCTGCGGCTTCTGCTGATCACCGGTTTTCTCGGCGGCTTCACCACCTTCTCCGCCTTCGCGCTTGATGCCGTCACCTTGTTCGAGCGGGGCGCTTCGCTCGCGGCCACCATCTACCTCGTCCTCAGCATCGGCGCTTCCATTGCCGCCGCGATCGCCGGCATCGGCCTGATGCGTTCACTGCTCTGACCGGTTTTCCTGTTTCCATCTTCGGTCGAAATGCTCTAAAGCCCTGCTTAAGACGAGATCTGCGGGCTTTTCCGCAGCAGTGACCGAAAGATTGGCTATGGCAGGCATCGAACATATCACCGTGGAGAACGACGAGGCAGGCATGCGTCTGGACCGTTGGTTCAAGGTGCATTTCCCCGGCCTCGGCTTCGGCCAGTTGCAAAAGCTGCTGCGCTCCGGCCAGGTGCGTGTCGATGGCGGCCGGGTGAAGACCGATGCCCGCGTGCAGCCGGGGCAGGTGGTGCGCGTCCCGCCTCTGGACGTGGACCTCAAGATCAAGGCCGGGCCGATCGGCGCGCATGATCTGAAGCATTCCGAGGACGGTGAGCTTCTGTCGCGCATGCTGCTGCACGAGGACGAAAAGGTGTTCGTGCTCAACAAGCCGGCCGGGCTTGCCGTGCAGGGCGGTTCGGGCCTGACCCGACATATCGACAAGATGCTCGAGGCCTGGACCAGCAAGAAGGGCGAGAAGCCGCGCCTGGTGCACCGGCTCGACCGCGACACCTCCGGCGTGCTGGTGGTCGCCCGCACGCGCGGCGCTGCCCAGAAGCTGACGGCCGCCTTCCGCGAACGCGACACCCACAAGACCTACTGGGCGCTGGTCAAGGGCGTGCCGCGCAAGCACGAGGACAAGATATCCACCTGGCTGGTCAAGGACCAGACCGACGAAGGCGACCGGATGCGCGTCGCCAGGCACGGCGAGGACGGTGCCGATCACGCCGTGTCCTACTACCGCGTCATCGATACCGCCGCGCAGAATCTCGCCTGGCTGGAAATGGAGCCCTATACCGGCCGTACCCACCAGTTGCGCATCCATGCGCTGCATATCGGCCATCCGATCATCGGCGATCCGAAGTATTTCATCGACGACCACAACTGGGATTTCCCCGGCGGTGTGCAGAAGCGGCTGCATCTGCATGCGCGCCGCATCGACATTCCGCATCCGAGCGGCGGGCGGCTGAAGGTCACCGCGCCGCTTTCGCCGCACATGGTGCAGACCTGGAACCTGCTCGGCTTCGACCAGGCGGACGGCGACGGCGAGGCAGAATGAAGCTCGTCCTCTTCGATTGTGATGGCACCCTGGTCGACAGCGTCGCCCTGATCCATGAGGTGATGGTGCGGACCTTCCGCCATTTCGGCAAGGCCGAGCCCTCGGTCGCCGCCACCAAGGCTATCATCGGGCTCACCCTCGACATCGCGATCGCCCGCATCGACGGCAAGCCGCATGCCGACACGGAAGCCGTGGCGATGATGGCCTACTATAAGGAGATCTTTCTCGGCGTCCGCGGCGAGCTCGGTTTCCAGGAGCCGCTCTTCCCTGGCATTGCAGACCTGATCGCCGCCCTTTCGACGCGCGAGGACGTGCTGATCGGCGCGGTCACAGGCAAGTCGCGCCGCGGTCTCGACATGGTGCTTGAAACCCACGGCTTCACCTCCCATTTCTTCGTTTCCCGCACGGCCGACGACTGCCCGTCCAAGCCGCACCCGGCCATGGTCAGCGAATGCTGCGATCAGGCGGGCATCGTGCCGGCCGATACCGTCGTCATCGGCGATGCGGTCTACGACATGCAGATGGCGAAGGCCGCAGGCGCGACCGCGATCGGCGTGTCCTGGGGCTATGCGAGCGTCGAGCAATTGTGGGCCGCCGGCGCCGATGCGGTGGTCGACCGCCCGGCCGACATCCTGACTTACATTCACTGAGGTTATACCGATGCGCGACGAGTTGAGCGTTTTCGTCCCCGAACACAGCGATGCCGATCCGGTGCGCCGGGCGCAGATCCAGATGAAGAAGCCGCAGGCCAAGCGCTTCTATACGGAGGTGACGGTCGAACCGGAGGGCGATGCCTTTGCCGTCAAGCTCGACGGACGTGCCGTCAAGACGCCGGGCAAGAAGCTGTTGGCGCTTCCGACCCGCGCTGCCGCCGAACTGGTCGCCGCCGAATGGCGCGCCCAGGGCGAGACCATCAATCCCGAAGACATGCCGGCGACCCGCCTTGCCAATACGGCGATCGATGCGGTGGCGGACCAGGCCGAGGCGGTGTTCGAGGATATCGTGCGCTACAGCGGCAGCGATCTCCTGTGCTACCGCGCCGACGGCCCGCAGGAACTGGTCGAGCGCCAGCGCGAGCGCTGGGATCCTGTGCTGTCCTGGTTGGCCGGCACCCATTCCGCCCGTTTCATCCTGGTCGAGGGCGTCATCCACCAGGAGCAGCCGGCGGAGGCCGTGGCCGCTTTCGCAACGGCACTTCAGACGGAGCGGTCGCCGCTCGCCTTGTCCTGCCTGCATGTGGTCACGACCATCACCGGTTCGGCCATGCTGACGCTTGCGCTGCGCGACCGCCATCTGACGCTCGAAGAGGTCTGGGCGCTCGCCCACCTGGACGAGGACTGGACGGACGAGCATTGGGGCGTGGATCCGGAAGCGGAGGCGCGCCGTGCCAAGCGGTTCACCGAAATCGCCGCCGCCGCGGCCATGCTCGAGGCGCTGCGCGCCACGGATTAACGGTCCGCTAACCATAAAAGTGGGACCCTCTGGCGGAATAGAATCATCCGTCCGGGGTTTTCCATGTTTGCGCGCTTCTTCAAGCTTGGCTTCGCGCTGTTGTTGTTCGGCGCACTGGCCTCCTGCACCCTCACCAACGGCCGGCCCATCACGCGGCCGCTCAGCTATCATGTGCGCGACGTCACCGTGATCGCCGATGCGACTGTCCCGACGCGGATCATGGCCGGCGTCGATCGGCGCGTGTCCGCCGCTATCGCCGCGACACGGCCGCCGGCCGGTGCCGAGCGGGTGGTCGTTCTCGTCAGGATCGAAAGGTTGGGTTTTGGGTTCAACGCCCGCCGGAAGCTCCAGACGGCACGCTTCTCCGTCACCGCCGTCTCGGTGGAGACGGGCCAGCCGGTCGCGACGGGAAGCTTCCTGGTCAACAATCCGACCAACGATCCGATGATGGCCGAAGAGAGCCTGGCCGAAGAGATCGCCAGCCGCGTGCGCTTCGCCTTCTCGCTTGCCTCGCCTTCGCTGCGCAAGGTGGTCCGGCCGCCGCGCACGCAATCCACCCGTCTGAAGACGGCCTTGGCCCCTGAAGCGCCCGCGGTCGTTGCACCCGCCGCCGCGATCCTGACCGAACCCGTCCCGGCAGTTCCTCCGGCATCCCCGGCAATCCCCGCCGGGGCGATCGAAACGAACATCGAAGAGGGTGCCAGCGGCGTGGTAAAGCTCGGCGGCGCTGCCCCGATCGTCCCTTGCGACCCGGCCAACGACGCGAACTGCACCGCGCCCAAGCCTTGAGCCATTCCAGAGCATGTCTCGCGAAAGTGGACACCGGTTTCGGGAAGAGGACATGCGAAAAGAGCCAGAACCTCAAACCTGCGGAGCGAATCTGAAAGATCGCGACAGGCTTTAGCGTTCGATTGACTCGGATACGGCTTGCACCTATTCCAGAGATTACGGATGGTTTCCGGGCCGGCGATTTTCGGCTCGGGAAGCAAAAGGGAATGCGACGGCGGGGATCCAGACCGGGACCGCCAATCGCAGCCGACCCCGCGACTGTAGAGCGGCGAGGGTTTTCCTTCCGGCATAGGTCTCGACGAAGGATGGCGGTTCGCGTGGTGCGGACGATCCAAGCTGAGGCCTGAGCCGGAAAAGCCACTGGAGGGCTGCGCGATCAGCCGGGGCCGGACGCCTCTATCATCTACGAATCGTCCTCCCTTTCGCGCCGCATCCACCTCCGGGAAGGCAAGGAAGATCCGCCGGTGCATCTTTGGCACCACGACCCGCGAGCCAGGAGACCTGCCAACCGTGCCGGGCATCAAGCCCACACCTTTTGAAAGGGGAGGCTCCCCTTGTTGCCAGCACGGAGGTTGTCGTGGCGACAGATTTGAAGACCGGAATCCCCGGATTCCGTGCGCGCGCGCATCGTTCGGTCCGGTTTTGCGATGGCCGCGTCGCCTCTGGCGGTCCACGAAGGCCCTCATCCGGCGGCCTGCGCCTCCCGCTGCACGAGCGCCGTTGCGGTATTCTTTCCATTCTTGCCGGCAGGCATTGAGCCATGACCGGCGAACCTTCTTCGATTCTCGTTCTCGGCGGTGCCCGCTCGGGCAAGTCGCGCTTTGCCGAAGGTCTTGCCCTCGATTGCGCGGCTGACCGCCATTATGTCGCGACCGGTCGCGCCTTCGACGACGAAATGCGCGACAGGATAGCGAAACACCGGAGCGATCGCGGCGACGGCTGGACGACCCACGAGGAGCCGGTCGATCTGGTCGGCCAGCTCAAGCGGATCGACGATCCGTCGCGTGTCGTGCTGGTCGACTGCCTGACGCTCTGGGTCACCAATCTGATGCTGGAAAACCATGACGTCGCGGCCCGCTCGGCCGAACTCGCCACGGCTCTCCCGCAGCTCAAGGCGAGGGTGATCCTGGTATCGAACGAGGTCGGGCTCGGCATCGTGCCGGAAAACCGCATGGCGCGCGAATTCCGCGACCATGCCGGCCGGCTCCATCAACTGATCGCGGCGCGTGCCGCGGAAGTCTATTTCGTCGCGGCCGGCTTGCCGCTGAAAATGAAGGGTTGAACATGCTGCAACAGAAGATCCCCGCGACCGTCATCACCGGCTTCCTCGGCGCCGGCAAGACCACCATCATCCGCAACATGCTGATGAATGCCGGCGGCAAGAAGATCGCGCTGATCATCAACGAGTTCGGCGATCTCGGCGTCGACGGCGATGTGCTCAAGGGCTGCGGCGCCGACAACTGCACCGAGGACGACATCATCGAACTGACCAATGGCTGCATCTGCTGCACGGTCGCCGACGATTTCATTCCGACCATGCAGAAACTGCTCGAACGCGACGCGAAGCCCGACCATATCGTTATAGAGACCTCCGGCCTGGCGCTTCCCCAGCCGCTGGTCGCCGCCTTCAACTGGCCTGACATCCGCACCCGCGTCACCGTCGACGGCGTCGTCACTGTGGTCGACAGCGCCGCCGTTGCCGCCGGCCGCTTCGCCGACGACCATGACAAGGTGGATGCCGCCCGCGCGGCTGACGAGGGCCTCGACCACGACAGTCCGCTGGAAGAACTGTTTGAGGACCAGCTGACCTGCGCCGACCTCATCATTCTCAACAAGACCGACCTGCTCGACGCCGAGGGCATCGCCAGGGTGCGGGCCGAAGTGGCCGAACGCATCCACCGCAAGCCGACGCTGATCGAGGCGAGGAACGGAGACGTGCCGGCGCTCGTCCTGCTCGGCATCGGGGCGGGGACCGAGGACGATATCGAGAACCGCAAGTCGCACCACGAACTGGAGCACGAGGCGCTGCACGAAAGCGGCGAGGTCCATGACCATCATCACGACCACGACGAATTCGAGAGCTTCGTGATGAAGCTCGGCGCGATTGCCGATCCGTCCGGCTTCGTCGATCGGCTGAAGAGCGTCATCGAAACCCATGACGTGCTGCGCCTCAAGGGCTTCATCGACGTGCCCGGCAAGCCGATGCGCCTCGTCATCCAGGCGGTCGGTTCCCGCATCGACACCTATTTCGACCGCCCCTGGGCCTCCGGCGAAACCCGCGAAACCCGCTTCGTCGTCATCGGCCTGCACGACTGGGATTTCGGCGCGGTGGTCGAAGCCGTCGAGAAGGCGGCTTGAGGTTTGGTTGAGCCCATGAGCGCGCGGTTCACCCCCCTCCGGTCTGCCGGCCATCTCCCCCTCAAGGGGGGAGATCGTCCCAGCCGATACCGCTTGGCTCTGGGGTGCCTTCCTTTCTCGCTTTTCCAGGGAATGGCACTGTTGCAGGGTATCCGTGATGGCTTCGCGGTGGCCGCATTCCGATCTCCCCCCTTGAGGGGGAGATGCCCGGCAGGGCAGAGGGGGGTACCCGCCACGCTCCAGGGCAGGAATGAGGGGCATGTTACCCATGCCGCATGCGCATGCATCTTCTCCTAGCCCAGAAAGGCTCGATCGCCGACGGTGAAGAGGCCGTCGATCTCGGCCAGACGCCGGGCGACATCCTGTTCCTCTCGGCGGCTGATACGGAGCTTGCCGCGATTGCGGCGGCGGTTGCCGCACGTCCCGAAGGCCCGAGTTTCCGCCTCGCCAGCCTGATGAGCCTCAAGCACCCGATGTCCGTCGACACTTATGTCGAGCGCACGGCGCGGCATGCGAAGCTGATCGTCGTCCGGGCGCTCGGCGGAGCGAGCTATTTCCACTACGTGCTCGAAGCGCTGCATGCCGCGGCCCGCCGCACAGGCGCGGCCATCGCCGTGCTACCGGGCGACGACAAGCGGGACGAGGGACTGGCCGAATTCTCGACCCTGCCGGCCGACGACCTGTCCGCACTCTGGGCCTATTTGATCGAGGGCGGCGACGCCAATGCACGGGCCTTCGTCGACTATGCCTGCGCCCTGATCGGTCACGGCGAGAAACCGGCACCCGCCGCGCCCCTCCTGAAAGCCGGCATCTGGTGGCCGGGCAGGGGGGCGATCGGGGTTGGAGAGTGGAGGCAGGCTTCGGCGGCTGCCCCTCATCCGCCTGCCGGCACCTTCTCCCCGTTGAACGGGGAGAAGGGGTATTCTGGCTCTGTGTCGCCTGGTTCGGCGATACCCCCCACTGGCCTGTCGGCCATCTCCCCCTCAAGGGGGGAGATCGGACGCGGAGGCCACGCCGCGCCACCTCCAGCTTTGGTGTTTGCGGAAAGGGATTCTGAAGGCCTGGCGCCGGATGAAGCTGGGGGCGCTTGCCGCGAGTCGATCTCCCCCCTTGAGGGGGAGATGGCCGGCAGGCCAGAGGGGGGTGAACGCCAGCCCGCACCCGTCGCCGCCATCTGCTTTTACCGCGCCCTCGTGCAAAGCGGCGAGACCAGACCGGTCGAGGCGCTGATCGACGCCTTGAAGACGCAAGGGCTCGCCGCACTGCCGGTCTTCGTCTCCAGCCTCAAAGATACCGTCTCGGTCGAGACGCTGCGCTCGATCTTCGCCGAGGCGCCGCCCGCCGTCGTCATCAACGCCACCGGCTTTGCCGTCTCGGCGCCGGGCGCCGAGCGGGTCTCGACCGTGCTCGACGAGAGCGGCGCGGTCGTGCTGCAGGCGCTGTTTTCATCCTCGACGCGCGAAGCCTGGGAGGGCTCGTCGCAGGGGCTCACGGCCCGCGATCTCGCCATGAGCGTGGCGCTGCCGGAGGTCGACGGTCGCGTGATGACGCGTGCCGTCTCCTTCAAGGCGGCCGCGCGGTTCGATGCCCGCGTCGAAACCAATATCGTCTCCCACGAACCCGATGCCGGCCGCGCCGGTTTCGTCGCGAGACTTGCCGCCAATTGGGCGCGGCTCAGGTCGACGCCGGCTTCGGAGCGGCGGGTGGCGCTGATCATGGCCAACTATCCGAACCGCGACGGCCGCCTCGGCAATGGCGTCGGCCTCGACACGCCGGCCGGCACCGTCGAGGTGCTGCGCGCCATGGCCGCCGCCGGCTACACGCTCGATGTCTTGCCCGCGGACGGTGACGCGCTGATGACCCACCTGATGGCCGGCCCGACCAATGCGGCGACCGACGGGCGCGAGATCCGCGAAACGCTATCAGTAAGCGATTACATTAGCTTCTTCGAAAGTCTTCCAGGGAAGGTTCAAGACGAGGTGACGGCGCGGTGGGGCGCGCCGGAGAGGGATCCGTTCTTCCTCGACGGCCGGTTCGCCCTGCCGCTGTCGCGCCTCGGCAATGTCGTGGTCGGCATCCAGCCGGCGCGCGGCTACAATATCGAGCCGAAGGAGACCTATCATTCGCCGGACCTCGTGCCGCCGCACGGCTATCTCGCCTTCTACGCCTATCTGCGCCGGCAATTCGACACCCATGCGGTGATCCACATGGGCAAGCACGGCAATCTCGAATGGCTGCCGGGCAAGGCGCTGGCGCTGTCCGAGACCTGCTATCCGGAAGCCGTCTTCGGCCCGCTGCCGCATCTCTATCCCTTCATCGTCAACGATCCGGGCGAGGGCACCCAGGCCAAGCGCCGGACATCCGCGGTCATCATCGACCACCTGACCCCACCGCTGACGCGCGCCGAGAGCTACGGGCCGCTGAAGGACCTGGAGGCGCTGGTCGACGAATATTACGAGGCCGCGGGCGGCGATCCACGTTGGCTGAAACTGCTCAAGAGACAGATCCTCGACCTCGTCGCCGATATCGGCCTCGACCAGGACGCCGGCATTGTCCGCGACGAGGCGGAGGAGACCGCGCTCGAAAAACTCGACGCCTATCTCTGCGACCTCAAGGAAATGCAAATCCGCGACGGTTTGCACATTTTCGGCCTTGCGCCCGAAGGCCGGCTGCTGACCGATCTCACCGTCGCGCTGGCCCGCGTCCCGCGCGCACTCGGCGAGGGCGGCGACCAGAGCCTGCAGCGGGCGATTGCGGGGGATGTTCTTGTGAAAGAAGACCCCTCCCCAACCCCTCCCCACAAGGGGGAGGGGCTTCCGCTTGCGCCTGACGCTGCCGTTGAACGCCAAAGCGAGCCACGGGTGTTCTCCCCCCTTGTGGGGGAGATGGCCGGCAGGCCAGAGGGGGAGTTTTCGTTCAAGGTCGACATATTCGACCCCCTCGACTGCGTCATGTCCGACCCCTGGACCGGTCCGAAGCCTGCCATCCTCGCCGATCTGACCGATGCCCCCTGGCGCACCAGGGGCGACACCGTCGAGCGCATCGAACTCCTGGCCGCAGGACTCGTCTCGGGCGAGATGACATGCCCGGAAACCTGGCCCCGCACGCGCGCCGTGCTCGACGAGATCGAAACCCGTCTCAAGCCGTCGATCATCCGCTCCGGCCCGGCCGAGATCGAGGGCCTGCTGACCGGTCTGTCCGGCCGCTTCGTGCCCCCCGGACCCTCCGGCGCTCCGACACGGGGCCGCCCGGACGTCCTGCCGACCGGCCGCAACTTCTATTCGGTCGACAGCCGCGCCGTGCCGACCCCGGTGGCCTATGAACTCGGCAAGAAATCGGCGGAATTGCTGATCCAGCGCTATGTGCAGGACCACGGCGAATGGCCGACCTCGTTCGGCCTGACCGCCTGGGGCACCTCCAACATGCGCACCGGCGGCGACGACATCGCCCAGGCGCTGGCGCTGATCGGGGTGAAGCCGGTCTGGGACATGGCCTCGCGTCGCGTCACCGGCTACGAGATCCTGCCCCAGGCGATCCTCGGCCGCCCGCGCGTCGACGTGACGCTCCGGATCTCGGGTTTCTTCCGCGATGCCTTCCCGGAACAGATCGCGCTCTACGACAAGGCGGTGCGGGCTGTTGCGGCGCTTGACGAGGACGCGGACGACAACCCGATCGCCGCCCGCGTGCGGGCCGAGACGGCGCGGTTGGTGGCCGATGGACTGGACGAGAAGGCCGCCGCCCGCCGCGCCGGCTACCGCGTCTTCGGCTCCAAGCCGGGCGCCTATGGCGCCGGCCTGCAGGCGCTGATCGATGAGAAGGGCTGGGAACGCCGGGGAGACCTGGCCGAGGCCTATCTCGTCTGGGGCGGTTATGCCTATGGTGCCGGCGAAGACGGCAAGGCCGAGCGTGGCCTGTTTGAGGAACGGTTGAGGACCGTCCAGGCGGTCGTGCAGAACCAGGACAATCGCGAACATGATCTGCTCGACAGCGACGACTACTACCAGTTCGAAGGCGGCATGACGGCGGCGATCGAGCACGTCGCGGGCGCACGCCCGACCGTATATCACAACGACCATTCGAGGCCGGAAAAGCCGGTGATCCGCACGCTCGAGGAAGAGATCGGCCGGGTGGTGCACGCCCGCGTCGTCAACCCGAAGTGGATCGACGGCGTGATGCGCCACGGCTACAAGGGCGCCTTCGAGATCGCCGCCACCGTTGACTACATGTTCGCTTTTTCCGCCACCACCGGTGCCGTGCGCGACCACCATTTCGAAGCGGTCTACCAGGCCTTTGTGCTGGACGAGCGCGTGCGCGATTTCATGGCGGAGAAGAACCCGGCGGCGCTCAAGGAAATGTCCGAACGGCTGATCGAGGCGATCGACCGCGGGTTGTGGACGCCGCGTAGCAATTCGGCGATGTTCGACCTTACGCGGCTCGCGCAAGGTCGTGCAGATGCTTGAAGCGGGTGGCGAAAAGATGTACATAAAGATGTACATGGAGGTGTCCCGGTGGCTCATGTGAATGTCAGCGAATTTCGCCAGAACCTGGCCTCGCATCTCGACGAGGTGGCCGACAGCCGTGCACCGCTCGTCGTCACTCGAGGCAAGGGCAAGTCCGTCGTCGTGCTGTCGGAAGAAGAGTATGAAAGCATGGTCGAGACCCTGCATCTGCTCGCCAGCCCCATCAATGCAGAACATCTGCGGGCATCTATTGCGGAGCTTGATGCCGGGAAGGGGGCTGAACGGCAGCTTGCCGGGGAGGAGCCATGAGGCTCGTCTGGTCGGAGCGGTCCTGGTCGGACTATCTCCACTGGCAGGAGGCGGATCGGGCTATGCTCGACAAGGTCAATATCCTGATCCGCGAATGCATGCGCACTCCGTTTTCCGGCACTGGTAAACCCGAGCCGCTGAAGGGAGAGCTTCAGGGCTTCTGGTCCCGGCGCATCACCGGTGAGCACCGCTTCGTCTATCGCGTCACCGGCTCAGGCGAAGCACAGGAATTACAGATCGCGGCATGCCGCTATCACTATCGTTGAAATTGGGAGACATGCGATGAGCGACGAACACGAAGGCAGCGAAGCCGATCTCGCCCGCCACGCCGAAAAGATGGCGAAGAAGAAGGCCGCGCGTGAGAAGATCATGGCGACCAAGACCGGCGAGAAGGGGCTGATCATCGTCCACACCGGCAAGGGCAAGGGCAAGTCCTCCGCCGCCTTCGGCATGATCTTCCGCCATATCGCCCACGGCAAGAAATGCGCCGTCGTGCAGTTCATCAAGGGCGCCATGTCGACCGGCGAGCGCGACCTGATCCTCAAGCACTTTTCCGAGCTCTGCGAATTCCACACCATGGGCGAGGGCTTCACCTGGGAGACCCAGGACAAGGCGCGCGACATCGCCATGGCCAGGGCCGCCTGGGAAAAGGCCAAGGAATTGATCCGCGATCCCTTGAATTCCATGGTCCTGCTCGACGAGATCAACATCGCCATCCGCTATGACTACATCGACATCGCCGAGGTGGTGGAGTTCCTGGAGAGCGAGAAGCCGGAAATGACGCATGTCGTGCTGACCGGCCGCAACGCCAAGGACGAACTGATCGAGATCGCCGATCTGGTGACAGAGATGGAACTGGTGAAGCACCCCTTCCGCTCCGGCATCAAGGCGCAGATCGGGGTGGAGTTCTGAGCGGGAAAATCTAGCTCCGCTCGCCGGGCGGGCGGGGCATCGTCCTCAGGATCGCCGCCGTCTCCGCATTGGCGGGAAAGAAGGATTCGATCGCCAGTTCCGACAGCGTGATGTCGAGCGGCGTGCCGAACACCGTCGTCATAGACAGGAATGAAAGCACGCCGGCCTCGGTCTCGATCTCCAGCGGTACGGCGATGTCGCCGAGATCGCGCGGCACGCCCGCCACCGCCCGCCGCGACGTCGGCGGCACCGGCAAGGCGATGAGTTCGTCCAGAAGTGCGCGCAGCACCGGGTCGCCGCTGGCGGCGATCTGCTGCTGCAGCCGCTCCAGCAGATGGTTGCGCCATTCGGCAATATTGACGATCCGGCGGGCGACGCCATCGGGATGAAGGCTGAGGCGAAGCACGTTGACCGGCGGCGCAAGCAGCCCTTCGTCCTTGACCCCGGCAAGCAGGGGGGCAAGGGCCGCATTGGCGGAGATCAGCGTCCAGTGGCGGTCCACTGCGAGCGCCGGGAAAGGCTCGTGCCCCTTGAGAATAAGGTCGATGGCCTCTCGGGCGGCCATCAGGGCCGGATCGTCCAGCGATCTCTGGGCGAAGACCGGCGCATAGCCGGCGGCGATCAGGATCGGATTGCGCTCGCGCAGCGGCACGCCCAGCCGTTCGGTCAGGTGCAGCAGCAGGTCGCGGCTGGGTGCCGCGCGCCCGCTTTCGATGAAGCTCAGGTGCCGCTGCGAGATTTCGGCGTCGAGCGCCAGGTCGAGCTGGCTCAAATGGCGGCGTCGCCGCCATTCGCGCAGGATGTCACCCAGGCTCCGGGCGGTCATGCGGCCGCCGGGACCTTGTCGAGGAAGCCGTTGACCTCTTTCAGCCGGCCGTCCTCGACGATGGCAAAGTCGGTTCCCTTGATCATATCGTCATTGTCGGTCGGGCCGAGCTTCCAGGAAAAGCGCAGGCGGTCGCCGTAGCCGTCCGCCGCAAGCAGGGAAAAGCGGAAGCCGGGGAAGCGGGCCTGGACGGCACTGACCAGTCCGTCGATCTCCGCATGGCCTTTTCCGGCCATCAGCGGATCGACATAGGTCGCGCCGTCGAGCCAGCTTTCCGCGATCAGCGCACGGCGCCGGGCGGCGTCGGTTTCGTTCCAGACGGCGATATAGCGTTCGGCGATGGTGTTTGCAGTGTCCATGATCTTGCTCCTTGTGGGTGCCCGGTTCGTCCAGGCAGCCCGATCATCGGCAAGGAGCGTCATAGCATCAATTACCTCGGAGGTAATCGCAGGGCGCTTTTCTCGCGGCGTCTCAGAAGCCCGCCCACATCCGCACCGGATTGGTCGGGTCCATCAGCAGCTTGGTGGCGAGCGCCACGCAGGTGACGATCAGCAGCGGCTTGATCAGCTTCGCGCCGTTCTTCATGGCGAGCTTCGAGCCCGCCTGGGCGCCGAGGAACTGGCCGAGCCCCATCAGAAGCCCGACCTTCCACAGAACCACGCCGCTCGCCAGGAAGACGAGGAAGGCACCGAGATTGGACGACAGGTTCAGGAGCTTGGTGTGGGCCGTGGCCTTCAGCATGCCGAAACCGGCGAGCGAGACGAAGGCCAGCATGAAGAAGGAGCCGGTGCCGGGGCCGAACACGCCGTCGTAAAAGCCGATCAGTGGCACGAAGGTCAGGCCGAACAGGAAGGGTGTCATGCGCTGGTGGCGGTCGACATCCGACAGATTGGGCTTCAGCGCGAAATAGGCGGCGATCGCGACCAGCAGGAAGGGCATCAGCGCCCGCAGCACGTCGCCCGGCACCACGGTCGCAAGCACCGCACCCAAGGCCCCGCCAAGTCCGGCGAGCGCCGCCATCGGCAGTTGGCTGCGCAGATCCACATGGCCCTTGTGGGCATAGGCGATGGTCGCCGAAGCGGCGCCGAACATCGACTGCAGCTTGTTGGTGCCGAGCGTCTGGAGCGGCGGTATGCCGGCGATCAGCATGGCCGGAATGGTGATCAGCCCGCCGCCGCCGGCAATCGAATCGATGAAGCCGGCAATAAAGGCGGCGAGAAACAACAGAAGCAGGCTCTGAAAGGCAAGTTCGACCACGATGACCCCGGCTCAGGCGGATGGGCAAGAAGGCGCAGTTCTGCACCATGTCGCGGGTCGGGGCAACACGCCGCAAACAGGATTGTGACACCCGGCCGTAACCTTCGCCGCATCCCACACACAATCCGGCGCAAACGGATTTGACCGCCCCTGTCGCCTTCGCTAAAGCTCTTGTCCATGTGCGACGGCGCCTGTTCGACAGGCTGGAAATAGTCCGGTGCGGCCGACCCAGGCAGGGGGCCAAGTCCGGAGCTGTCCGTAAAGGCCATGGAGTCGCGCCAAAGGCGGCTCCGGCGCTTCGTACATGAGGAAAACGAAGCAGGAGGCCTATGCATGTCGGAAAAACTCGGAATCATGGTTTGCGGCCATGGCAGCCGTAACCAGAACGCGGCGCGCGAATTCGCCATCATCGCCGAGGCGTTGCGGGCGAGAAACCCCGACATGCCGGTCGAATACGGCTATCTCGAATTCTGCAATCCGGTGATCTCGGCCGGTCTCGACAAGCTGCGCGCCGAAGGGGTGACCCGCGTGCTCGCCGTGCCGGGCATGCTCTTTGCCGCCGGCCACGCCAAGAACGACATCCCTTCCGTGCTCAACACCTACCAGGCCCAGAACCCCGGCATGGTCATCAATTATGGCCGCGAACTCGGCATCGACCTGAAGATGATCCGCGCCGCCGGCGATCGCATCCAGGAAGCCGTCGACAAGGCCAATGCCGAACTCGGCTTCGTCGACAAGCACGACACACTGCTCATGGTCGTCGGCCGCGGATCGTCCGATCCGGACGCCAATTCCAACGCTTCCAAGGTGATGCGCATGCTCTGGGAAGGCATGGGCTTCGGCTGGGGCGAGACCTGTTATTCGGGCGTCACTTTCCCGCTGGTCGAGCCGGGCCTCACCCATGCGGCCAAGCTCGGCTACAAGCGCATCATCGTCTTCCCGTATTTCCTCTTCACCGGCGTGCTGGTGAAACGCATCTATTCCTACACCGACGAAGTGGCGGCGCGTCACCCCGAGATCCAGTTCGTCAAGGCGAGCTATCTCAACGACCATCCGCTGGTGCTCGACGCCTTCCAGGACCGGGTCAAGGAAATCCTCGAGGGCGCGGCGGTGATGAACTGCCAGATGTGCAAGTACCGCGAACAGGTGCTCGGTTTCGAGGCCGATATCGGCCAGCCGCAGGAAAGCCATCACCATCATGTCGAAGGCATTGGCGGCGGCCTGGAAAACTGTCCGTGCAAGGGCGATTGCGACGCCTCCTGCCGCGACCCCGATTTCTGCAAGGAGCACGGCTTGCCCTGGACGCCCGTTCATTCCCATGCCGAGCCGAACGACCTCGAGCCGGCCTTCGACTACGCGCCGTCGACCACGCTCGGCGGCAAGTATGGCCACCTGATGAACGCGGCTCCAGACGCCGAACTCGAGGCCGTGATGAGCGCGCCCTCGAGCGGCAAGGCGGCCGCCCACGAACATGGCCCGAACTGCGGCTGTGGCCACCACCATGGGCACGAGCATGGCCACGACGACCACCATCACGACCATGGCCATGACCATGAACATGAGGATCACGCCCGCGCGCACGGACATAGCCACGGTGACGAGCACGGGCACGACCATGGTCACAGTCACGGCCATGACCACGATCATGCCGGCGGCCATTCCCATGATCACGGTCACCACGACCACCATCACGCCCCATATCCCCATGCCGACCATCCGCTCGGCCCGAAGTCTATGCAGAAGAAGAAGTGATGGGGAAGGTGGCACAATCGCTGGCGGGCGTCTGCCCCTCATCCCCCTGCCGGGATCTTCTCCCCGCAAGCAGGGAGAAGGAGGATTTGGCCTGGGCGGTGCCACACGTCCCTTCTCCCCGCCTGCGGGGAGAAGGTGGCGGCAGCCGGATGAGGGGCGCTCCTTGACCGCTCCTCTCGACTACATCCGTGACCCCGCCGAGATCTATCGCCGGTCCTTCGAGACGATCCGCAGTGAGACGGATCTGTCGCGGTTTTCCGGCGGCATGGAAAAGCTGGCGATCCGGTTGATCCATGCCTGCGGCATGACCGATCTGACCGATGACATCGCCTTTTCCGCCGGCGTCTTCGAGGCCGGAGCGGCGGCGCTTGCCAAAGGCGCGCCGGTGCTCTGCGATGTGGAAATGGTCCGCCACGGCATCATCCGCCGCCTGCTGCCGGCGGAGAATGAGGTGATCTGCCTGCTCAACGACCCACGCGTGCGCCCGAAGGCCGAGGCGATCGGCAATACCCGTTCGGCTGCCCAGGTCGATCTGTGGGACGAGCATCTCGCCGGTGCCGTCGTCGCCATCGGCAATGCGCCGACCGCGCTCTTTCGCCTTTTGGAGCGGCTCGACGCCGGTGCGCCGAAGCCGGCGCTGATCCTCGGACTTCCGGTCGGCTTCGTCGGTGCCGCCGAAAGCAAGGACGCCCTGATCGCCGACAGTCGCGGAATACCCTTCATCGCCGTTCGCGGCCGGCGAGGGGGCTCGGCCATGGCATCCGCCGCCGTCAACGCACTGGCCGGGGGGCTGGGCGCCAATGACTGACAGTACGGCCGAAATGACGCCCTGGCTCACCATCATCGGCATCGGCGACAACGGTCTCTCCAGCCTGACGCCGCAGGCGCAGGCGCTGCTCTGGCAGGCGGAGACAATCGTGCTGGGCGAACGGCTGGACAGCGTTCTGGAAGGCGCCCACCTGCCGGGCCTGAAGCGCATCCTCACCTGGAGTGCCGGCTTTCGCGAGACCCTTGGTGAGGTGCTGCGGATGCGCGGCACCCCGGTCACCATCCTTGCCACCGGCGATCCCATGCATTTCGGCATCGGCGCGACGCTCAGGCGCTATGTTCCGATCGAGGAAATGGCCATCCTGCCGTCGCCTTCGGCCTTCTCGCTCGCGGCCGCGCGGCTCGGCTGGCCGCTACAGTCGGTGGCGCAGATTTCCCTGCATGGCCGCCCGCTCACGCACTTGAACCGCCATCTTCTGCCGCGCGCCCGTATCCTCGCGCTGACCTCGGATGCCGCCACGGTAACCGCCGTCGCGGCCCTGCTGGTCAAGCGCGGCTTCGGCGCCTCGATGCTGTCCGTGCTCGAGCATATGGGCGGCGATGCCGAGCGGATCACCGTGATGACTGCGCAGCAGATGCTGGAAAACGCGCCGCCGCTTTCCGACTTCAACACGCTGGCGATCGACTGTGCCTCCGAATCACCGCTGCTCTCGCCGGTGCCGGGCCTGCCCGACGAAGCTTTCCGTCATGACGGACAACTGACCAAGCGCGAGATCCGCGCCGTCACCCTGTCGCAGCTCCAGCCGTTTCCCAACGCGCTGCTCTGGGATGTCGGTGCCGGCTGCGGCTCGATCGGCATCGAATGGATGCGCACCGGCATGGCCACGCGGACCATCGCCATCGAGGGCAAGGCCGAACGTGTCGCGATGATCCGCGCCAATGCCGATGCGCTCGGCGTGCCGGATCTGGAGATCGTCGAGGGCGAAGCCCCGCAGGTGCTGGACGGGCTCGATCCTCCCGACGTCGTCTTCATCGGCGGCGGGATCAATCACGAAGGCCTGTTCGAAGCCTGCTGGGAGGCACTCGCGCCCGGCGGCCAGCTGGTCGCCAATGCGGTTACGATCGAAGGCGAGGCGCGCCTTGCCGACCTGCGCGGCGCCTTCGGCGGCGAACTGATCCGCCTTTCCGTCGCCCGCGCCGCCCCGGTCGGCCGCTATTGCGGCTGGAAGTCGCTGATGCCGGTGACGATCTGGTCGGTGACGAAGGGGGAGAACGCGTGACCGTTTTCGCCTTTCAAGGCCCCCTCTGGCCTGCCGGCCATCTCCCCCACAAGGGGGGAGAGACCCGCCCCGCCAACGTGGAAGGCGCCGGCCGGTCTCTCCGCGCTGACATTTCTTTCCGGCCATTGGCCCATGATCCTCTGAAGGCGCGAGCGGTGCCGCGTGCCTCTCTCCCCTTGTGGGGGAGATGCCCGGCAGGGCAGAGGGGGTATTTTCAGAAGATTGAGGGGCGATCCTCATGACCGGTAAACTCTACGGCCTCGGCCTTGGCCCCGGCGACCCGGAACTGATCACGCTGAAGGCGCACCGCATCCTGAGTGCTGCCCCGATCATCGCCTATCCGGCGCCCGATACCGGCCCGAGCTTCGCCCGCCAGATCGCCGCCGCTTATCTCAGTTTCCACCAGGTCGAGGTGCCGATCGTCGTGCCCATGCGGGTCGAGCGGTTTCCGGCGCAGGAGATCTACGACGAAGCCGCCGAGACGCTGTCGCGCCATCTTGATGCCGGCCTCGACGTCGCCGTGCTCTGCGAGGGCGATCCCTTCTTCTACGGCTCCTTCATGTACCTGTTCGAGCGGCTGTCCGGCCGCTACGAGACCGAGATCGTGCCCGGCGTATCGTCGATGATGGCGGCCGCCGCCGCCCTCGGACGACCGCTGGCCGCGCGCAACGACGTTCTTTCCGTCGTACCCGGGCCGCTCGACGACGAGACGCTGAGGAGCCGGATCGAGGCCGCTGCCGCCGTCGCCATCATCAAGGTCGGCCGCCATTTTCACCGCATCCGCGCGCTGATCGAGGCCATGGGGCTGACCGCTTGCGCCGGCTATGTCGAACGCGTCAGCCTGCCCGAACAGCGCGTGTTGCCGCTGTCTGCCGTCGCGGAAGACGTCGCGCCCTATTTCTCGATGATCCTGATCTACAAGGGCGGGGAGGGCTGGAATGCATCGCTCGCCGCCGAAAATGCCCGCCATAACGGAATGAACCCATGACTCTCGCATCAGAACCCGCCGTCGTCATCCTGTCCGAGGCGAGCCATGCGCTCGGCCGCAGGATTGCCGATGCGATCGGTGCAAAACTCCACGGCGCCCGCGCCCGCACCGCGCATGTCGATATCGCTTTCGACGAGACAAAAGCGCATCTGGCGGCGCTCTTTTCCGCCGGCCGGCCGATCGTCGCGGTGATGGCCTCCGGCGCACTGATCCGCATTCTGGCGCCGCTGCTCGCCGACAAGCACACGGAACCGGCCGTCGTCGCCGTCTCGGAGGATGGCGCCTCGGTCGTCCCACTGCTCGGCGGCCACCACGGCGCCAATGATCTTGCCCGTAGCATCGCAGCAGCAATCGATGCCCATGCCGCGGTGACCACCGCCGGCGACGTGAAATTCGGCGTCACCCTCGACCAGCCGCCGCAGGGCTATGTGCTCGCCAATCCGGCCGACGCCAAGGCGGTGATGGCGGAACTGCTGGCCGGGGCGAAGGCGCAGCTCGTGATCTCCTCTCCCCAGCGGGGAGAGGGTGGCGCGATAGCGCCGGGTGAGGGGGCGGCACCCGACAAGGCCGGCCCTTCGGCCCCCTCATCCGGTCCGTCGGACCACCTTCTCCCCGCTGGGGAGAAGGGAAGCGCGCCGCTCGCCAACTGGCTCATCTCCTCCCGCATCCCCTTCGCCGCCGACGGCACGGTGACGTTGACGGTCACCGACCGCCCCAAGCACGCCGGTCCGCTCGAACTGGTCTATCATCCGAAGACGCTGGTGCTCGGCATGGGCTGCGAACGCCATGCATCGAGCGAGGAAGCGATTGCGCTCGCCGAACAGGCGCTGGCGGACGGCGATCTGGCCTGGCAGAGCCTCGCCGCCATAGCCTCGATCGACGTCAAGGCCGATGAAACCGCGATCCACGATGTCGCCGCCCATTTCGGCGTGCCTGCCCGCTTCTTCCCCGCGGCACGGCTGGAAGAGGAGGTGCCGCGGCTGCAGAACCCGTCGGACGTCGTCTTTGCCGAGGTCGGCTGCCATGGCGTCGCCGAAGGTGCGGCGCTTGCCGGTGTCGGCCCGTCCGGCGATCTCATCTTCCCCAAGATCAAGTCGAAGGGCGTGACCGCCGCGATCGCCCATAGCGCAGCGACCGTCGATCCGGCCATGATCGGCCGGGCGCGCGGCACCCTCTATGTCGTCGGCATCGGCCCCGGCGCCGACCAGTGGCGATCGCCGGAGGTCTCGGCCATGGTTACGACCTCTACCGATCTGGTCGGCTATTCGCTCTATCTCGATCTGCTCGGCCCGCTCGCCATCGGCAAGACCCGCCACGACTTCGACCTCGGCAAGGAAGAGGCGCGCGTCGTCCATGCCATGGAACTGGCGGGCGAGGGCAAGACCGTAGCCCTCGTCTGCTCCGGCGATGCCGGCATTTATGCCATGGCGACGCTGGTGTTCGAACTGTTCGACAAGGGCGGCATTTCGGATGCAGCGTCCCGCATCGAAGTGCAGGTCTCGCCGGGCATTTCGGCGCTTCAGGCCGCCGCCGCCCGCATCGGCGCGCCGCTCGGCCACGACTTCTGCACCATTTCGCTCTCCGACCTCCTGACCCCCTGGGAGCACATCCAGCGGCGGGTGAAGGCCGCGGGCGAGGGCGATTTCGTCATTGCCTTCTACAATCCCGTGTCGATGAAGCGCCGCACCCAGCTGGCTTACGCCCGCGACAAGCTGCTCGAATACCGCCCGGCCTCGACGCCGGTCATCCTCGCCACCAATCTCGGCCGTCCGGGCGAGCATGTCCGCACCGTGCCGCTCGGCTCGCTCAATGTCGACGATGTCGACATGCTGACGGTCGTGGTCGTCGGCTCGTCGGAGAGCCGCACGGTCACGACCGGTGACGGCAAGACCTGGGTCTATACCCCGCGCGGTTATTCGGGGAAGGCGGAGAGCGGGATGAAGGCATGAGCCGTATCGCCGCGACCGTCGGGTCCTTGGTAACCCGCGGCACAACTTGAGGACAGCGAAATGACCGTCTATTTCATCGGCGCCGGGCCCGGCGCCCCGGATCTCATCACCGTGCGGGGCCTGAGGCTCATCGAGCGCTGTCCGGTCTGCCTCTATGCCGGCTCGCTGGTGCCGGAAGAGATCGTGCAGGCGGCGCCCGAAGGCGCGGTCGTCAAGGACACAGCGCCGATGCACCTCGACGCGATCGTCGCCGAGATGGAGGCTGCCCATGCCCGCGGCGAGGATGTGGCTCGTGTCCATTCCGGCGATCCGTCGATCTATGGCGCGATCGCCGAACAGATGCGAAGGCTCGACGCGCTGAACATCCCCTATGACGTCGTACCGGGAGTGCCGGCCTTCGCCGCCACCGCCGCGCGGCTGAAGACCGAGCTGACGCTTCCCGAGATCGCCCAGACGGTGATCGTCACGCGCACCGAGATGAAGGCGTCGTCGATGCCGGAATTCGAGACGCTGGAGATCCTCGGAAAGTCCCGGGCGACGCTCGCCATCCATCTGTCGATCCGCAACCTCACCCATATCCGCGATACGCTGACGCCCTATTACGGCGAGGATTGCCCGGTGATCATCGCCTATCGCTCGACCTGGCCGGACGAACTTCTGATCCGCACCACGCTGAAGGACATGGCCGAGGAGGTGCGCAAGGCGAAGATCACCCGCACGGCCCTCATCATGGTCGGCAAGGTCTTCGGCCATGTCGAGTTCCGCGACAGCGACCTCTACAATTCCGAGTTTTCCCACGTGCTGCGCAATGTGGGAAAGAAGAAAAAGAAGGCCGACGTGTAATCCGGGGGCCGGCGATCCAAGCTTGGGAATTCGAGGCCGATCTCTTCGAATACAGCGGCAAGGGCTCCTGGCATTTCGTCACCCTGCCGGCGGATGTCGGCTTCGCCATCCGCTGCGCCACCGAGAGCAGTCGGTCGGGATGGGGCATGGTGCCGGTGACGGCGAAAATCGCCGGCGTCGGGTTCCGGACCTCGCTCTTTCCCGAAAAAGCGTCGTCAAGCTATCTTCTCCCGGTCAAGGCGGCGGTCCGCAAGGCGGCACGACTGAAGGCCGGTGACCGCCTCAAGGTCAGGATCGCACTCCTGCCGTGAGTTGCGATCCGATCTCGCGGTGGCGCGCCATTGTTCTTTCACGCCCGGACGCTATCGTACTGGCAAGAGACCAGGGAGAGTCCAATGACGTTGAACGGTGATGTGACGAGCGGCGGCTGCCGTTGCGGAAAGGTGCAGCTGAAGGTGAGGGGCCGGCCGGTGATGACCATGGTCTGCCACTGCACCGGCTGCCAGAAGATGACCGCGAGCGCCTTTTCGCTGAGTTCGCTCTATCCGGAAGACAATGTCGAGGTGAGCGGCCCCGAACCCGTGATCGGCGGCCTGCATGGCGATCTGCGCCATTTTTTCTGTCCGCATTGCCTGAGCTGGATGTTTACCCGCTTCGACGCCATGGGACCTTTCGTCAATGTGCGCTCGACAATGCTGGACGATGCGGCCGGCTTCACCCCCTTCATGGAAACCTGCACCAGCGAGAAGCTGCTCTGGGCGCAGACGCCGGCGCGCCACAGCTATCCGCAGTTCCCGCCGATGGAGGACTTCCCCCGCCTGATGGCCGAATTCAGCGAAACCGGCGCCTGACAGCTTGGCCATCCGGTGGCACATGCGCTAAGACAGGCGCTTCGTTTTTTCATTCCATCAGCATTCCGGCGGTCACATGCACAAGGTCATTTTCGATACGGATCCCGGCGTCGACGACGCCATGGCGCTGCTCTTCCTCCACCATCATCGCGAGATCGACCTTGTCGGCATCACCACCGTGTTCGGCAATGCGTCGATCGAGACGACGACGCGCAATGCGCTCTTCCTCAAGCGCGAGTGGAAGATTGTTGCCCCGGTGGCCCGCGGCGCCGGCGAGACCTTCATCCCGCACCGGGTCAGCCACGAGCCGCCGAAATTCATCCATGGCGACGACGGGCTGGGCAATATCGGCGTGCCGGATGTCATCGACCTGCCGCTCGATCCGCGTCCGGCCCATCGCTTCATCGTCGAGACGATCCGCGCCAATCCGGGTGAGGTGACGCTGGTCGCCGTCGGCCGCATGACCAATCTCGCCAATGCGCTGAAGGAAGATCCGGGCATTGCCGAACTGGTCAAGGAGGTCGTCGTCATGGGCGGCGCCTTCGACGTTAACGGCAATGTCACGCCGGCGGCCGAAGCCAATATCCACGGCGACCCCGAAGCCGCCGACATGGTCTTCACCGCCAATTGGCCGGTGGTGATCGTCGGCCTCGACGTCACGACGCAGACGGTGATGACCCGCCGGCAGCTCGCCGACATCCGCGATGCGGCCGGTACCAGCCGCGCCCGCCTGCTGTTCGACCTGTCGCAGTTCTACATCAAGTTCTACGAGAGCCGCGTGCCGGACGGCATGGTCGTGCATGACAGCTGCGCCTGCGCCTATGTCGTGGCGTCCCACCTGTTCAAGACGCGCTCCGGTTCGGTCCGCGTGGTCTGCGGCGGCATCGCCGACGGACAGACGATCCAGAAACCGGACTATATGGGTTTCGGCCCGAGCGTCTGGGATCATCTGCCAAGCCAGAAGATCTGCACCGGCATCGACGCCAAAAGCGTGCTGACGCTGATCCACGATACGATCGTGGCGGTGAAGGAGGACTGATCAGCGGCCGAGGATGATAACCGGCAGGCCCATCTCCCGCGCCGCGGCTATCTTGCCGTAGCCGGATGCGCCACCGGAATTGCGGCAGACGAGATGGGTGATGCCGTGGGCGGCAAAGAGCTCGACCTCGCGCGTCGGGTCGGCGGACGGCTTGCCGAGGATCAGTAGATGGTTGGCGAACGGCAGCGGTTCGGCCGGTGCGTCGACCATGCGGATGACGAAGCGGCAGTCGCTCCGGGCGGCAAACGCGTCGAGATATTGCCGGCCGAGCGCCAGGAACACGGTCGCACCGGCCGGCAGCACCCGTGCCGCCTCCTCGAGCGAAGACACCTCCTGCCACCGGTCGCCGCGTTGGCGCTCCCAGCCGGGGCGAACCAGATGCTCGAGCGCAATGCCCGTCTCGGCCGCCGCCTGGATGGCGTTTTCCGAGATCCGCCGGGCAAACGGGTGGGTCGCATCGATGATCCGGGTGATACCATTCTCGCGGATATAGGCGGCCAGGCCCGCCGCGCCGCCGAACCCGCCGATGCGCACCTCTCCGGGCGGCAGGGCGGGGCTGGTCGTGCGACCCGCAAGCGAGGTGACCACGGCGACGTCGCCGCGCGCCACGAGCTGCTCCGCAAGGGCCGCCGCTTCGGCGGTGCCGCCGAGGATCAGCACTTTCGGCTTGGCGTCAGGCGGCACGGGCAATGATCTTCCCCTGACGATCCGTGACGATCACGTCGACTTCGACCGGCGCGCCGCGCAAGGTAGCGATCGCTGTCGCGCGCGCGGCGCGGGCAACCGCGGAGGCCACGTCGATTTCATTTTCATTCGCTAATTCAAGTATTTCTAATGCGGTATTCGCGTGAAGCATTCGCTGCCGAACAGGCTCGGCGAGCACAGCCCCTTCGACCAGCGATATTAGTGCCGCATTGTCCACCTGGCTGCGGGACGAATGCAGGTCGAGCGCGCCTTGCGCCAGCTTCGCCATCTTGGCGAAGCCGCCGGCAATGGTCAGCCGCGGCACCGGATGCACGCGCAGGTACTTGAGCAGGCCGCCGGCAAAATCGCCCATGTCGAGCAGGGCCCCGTCCGGCAGGTCGTGGAAGGTCTGGGCGGCCTTCTCCGACGTCGAGCCGGTGGCGCCCAGCACGTGTTGCATGCCCTCGGCGCGGGCGACGTCGATGCCGCGATGGATCGAGTGGATCCAGGCCGCGCAGGAGAAGGGATGCACGACGCCGGTGGTGCCGAGCACGGAGAGCCCGTCGACGATGCCGAGCCGCGGGTTCCAGGTCTTTTCCGCGATCTTGTCCCCGCCTGGAATGGAGACGGTGATCTCGATGTCCGCGGGCAGGCCGTGCTGGGCACAGAGCGCCTCGACTACGGCCGTCATCATGGCGCGCGGTACGGGATTGATCGCCGGTTCGCCGACGCCGATCGGCAGGCCGGGCCGCGTCACGGTGCCGACGCCGTCGCCGGCGGCAAAGCGGATACCGCTTCCGGGCGCAAGCGGACGGACCGAGGCGATTACGGTTGCTCCATGGGTCACATCCGGATCATCGCCGGCATCCTTGACGATGCCCGCCATCGCATAGCCATCGCCAAGCGCCTCGAGCGAGAGCGAAAAGGCCGGTTCCTCGCCGCGCGGCAGGCGGATCGTGACCGGATCGGGGAATTCGCCGGTGATCAGCGCCGTCAGCGCCGCCTTGGTGGCTGCCGTCGCGCAGGCGCCCGTCGTCCAGCCGGTCCGGAGCGGGCCTTCGGGCTTGGCGATGCGGCCTTCGTCGGCCGCGGGCGCGGCGGTTTCATTGGGTTGGCTCATGGGTCCGTTATAGGCGAGCGCGAGGCCATCCGGAAGCACCGTCAGCGGCCTTCGCGATTGCAATTTCGCCATGCGGAGCCTAGAGCATGTCCATGAGTTTCGATCCCTTTTCCAAGCTTGCGACGATCATGCCCGGCCATGTCTGGCTGGCGGGCGCGGGCCCGGGCGATCCCGGCCTGCTGACCCTGCTCGCCGCCAAGGCGCTGGGCGAGGCGGACGTGATCGTCCACGATGCGCTGGTCAACGACGAATGCCTGAAACTCGCCCGGCCGGGCGCGCTTCTCGAATATGCGGGCAAGCGCGGCGGCAAGCCGTCGGCCAAGCAGCGCGACATTTCGCTGCGCTTGGTCGAACTCGCCAAGGCCGGCCACCGGGTGCTGCGTCTCAAGGGCGGCGACCCTTTCGTCTTCGGACGCGGCGGCGAGGAAGCCCTGACCCTGATCGACCACGGCGTTCCCTTCCGCATCGTGCCCGGCATCACCGCCGGGATCGGCGGGCTTGCCTATGCCGGCATCCCGGTCACCCATCGCGAGATCAATCACGCCGTCACCTTCCTGACCGGCCATGACTCGTCCGGCGTCGTACCCGACCGGATCGACTGGGACGCCATCGGTCGCGGTTCGCCGGTCATCGTCATGTATATGGCGATGAAGCATATCGCCACGATCAGCGCCCATCTGATCGCCGCCGGCCGCTCGCCCGACGAGCCCGTCGCCTTCGTCTGCGATGCCGCGACCGCCTCGCAGCAGGTGCTGGAAACCACGCTCGGCCGAGCGGAGGCCGACGTGCTTGCCTCCGGGCTCGAACCGCCGGCGATCGTCGTCGTCGGCGAGGTGGTAAGGCTTCGGCCCTCGCTCGATTGGTTGGGCGCACTGTCCGGTCGCAAGCTGCTGCCCGATCCCTTCGCCTCCGGGACCAAGAAGGACAGCGCATGAACGGCCTGCTGATCGCAGCGCCGTCCTCCGGCTCGGGCAAGACGACGGTGACGCTCGGGCTCTTGCGGGCGCTGAAGAAGCGCGGCGTGGCGGTCGCGCCGGGCAAGGCGGGCCCGGACTATATCGACCCCGCCTTCCACGCCGCCGCAAGCGGCGAAACCTGCCTCAACTTCGATCCCTGGGCCATGCGGGACGACTTGCTGCGCGGCAATGCCGCCAAGCATTCCGCGAAGGGCAGGGTGCTGGTGGTCGAGGCGATGATGGGCCTGTTCGACGGTGCAGCGGACGGAGAAGGTTCTGCTGCCGATCTTGGAGCACTGCTCGGTCTGCCCGTCGTCCTGGTGGTCGATTGCGCGAAAGCATCCCATTCGGTGGCGGCCCTTGTCAGCGGCTTTGCCAATTTCCGCACCGACACCCGCGTGGTCGGCGTCATCCTCAACCGCGTCGGCAGCGACCGGCACGAAACCATGCTGCGAGAGGCACTGGCCGCCATCGCCATGCCGGTGCTCGGCGTGGTGCGCACCGATCCCAGCCTGCATCTGCCCGAACGCCATCTCGGCCTCGTTCAGGCGGGGGAGCATGGCGAACTCGAAGCCTTCATCGAGCGCGCGGCCGCCGTTATCCAGCATGGCTGCGACCTCGACGCCCTGCTGGATGCGGCCAAATCCTCGCTCCGCGCGGCCATCCCGCCCGCCGTGCCACCCCTGCCGCCGCTCGGCCAGAAGATCGCCGTCGCCCGCGACATCGCCTTTGCCTTTTCCTATGCCCATATCCTGCGCGGCTGGCAGGAGGCGGGGGCGGAGATCGCCTTCTTCTCGCCGCTCGCCGATGAGGTGCCGGCGCCGGATGCCGACGCGGTCTACCTGCCGGGCGGATATCCCGAACTGCATGCCGGAACGCTCGCCGCAGCCTCGACCTTCCGCACCGGCATGCTGGACGCGCATATGCGCGGCGCAAGAATCTTCGGCGAGTGCGGCGGCTATATGGTTCTGGGCGATGCCTTGATCGATGCCGAGGGCGCCGTTCACCCGATGCTGGGCCTGCTGCCGCTCGTCACAAGCTATGCGACACGCAAGCGCCATCTCGGCTATCGTCGCATCACGCCGGTGGACGCGAGCTTCTTCGCTTCACCGATGACCGCGCACGAATTCCACTATGCCTCGATCGTGTCGGAAGGCGCCGCCGACCGGCTGTTTGCGGCCGAGGATGCGCTCCGCACGTCGCTCGGAGACGTGGGCCTCCGGCGCGGCAATGTCGCCGGCTCCTTCATGCATCTGATCGACATCCGGGACGGTGCGGCATGAGCGGGCGGATCGTCCATGGCGGCGGCATCGGTGCGGCCGCAGCGCTTTATGGCGGACGGCCCGGGGACTGGCTCGACCTGTCGACCGGCCTCAATCCCTGTCCGCCGGCCTTACCCGCCATTCCCGACCGAGTCTGGCACCGCCTGCCGGACCAGGACCTGCTGAGCGAAACGCGTCACGCCGCCCGGGCCTTCTATGGCTCCGGTGACATCCTGCCGCTTCCCGTTCCCGGCACGCAGTCGGTGATCCAGTTGTTGCCCAGGCTCGCCGACTGGGAAAGACGCGCCGCGATCCTCTCGCCGACCTACGGCGAATACGGCCGCGTGCTCTCGGCCAACGGCGTTGAGGTCGATGCGGTCGCGACGCTGGACGATGTCGATCCCGGCTCAGGGCTGGTCGTCGTCGTCAACCCCAACAATCCGACCGGCAGACTGCATGCGCCCGCTGACCTCCTGTCTCTGGCCGACCGGCTGGCCGGGCAGGGCGGTCTTCTCGTGGTCGACGAAGCCTTCGGCGACTGCACGCCGGAGACGAGCATCGCCGGCGCTGTTTCGACGCGGCCGAACCTCATCCTCTTCCGTTCGTTCGGCAAGTTTTTCGGCCTGGCCGGTCTGCGCCTCGGCTTCGTGATCGCCCAGGATAATATCCTCGAGCGTTTTTCCGATTGGCTGGGGCCTTGGGCGGTGTCCGGTCCGGCGCTTTCGGTGGCCAATGATCTGCTGTTGGCCGATCCGCAGCCGCTTCGCCGGGAAATCGCTGAGCGTCGGGCGGGGCTCGCGCAGGTGCTCGCAGATGCAGTCTTGCGCGTCGAAGGCGGAACGTCGCTCTTCGCCCTTGTCACCGACCCCCGCGCCGCCGAACTGCATACGCATTTGTGCGGCGCGCATATCCTCACCCGCAAGTTCGACTACGCGCCGACCTGGCTGCGCTTCGGGCTGGCGCCTGACCCGGCATCCGACCAGCGCCTGGCGGCGGCACTTGCCACGTGGAGCGGTCAATGACGATCTGGATCTTCGCCGCTCTCGTTGGCGCGCTCGTTCTCGACCGGATCGTCGGCGATCCGCCCGCGCTCTGGGCGCGCCTGCCGCATCCGGTGGTGCTGTTCGGCCATGGCATTGCCTTCTTCGACCGCCGGCTCAACCGCGACACGCTCGCACCCGCGACGCGCCGCCGCAACGGCGTGGTGTCTGTCGTCCTGCTGATCGCCCTGTCCATCGTCATCGGTGTCGTCCTGTCGGACCTGTTCCGGGCCCTCGGTTTCGTCGGCTTTGTTCTCGAACTTCTGGTCGTCGCCATATTCCTCGCCCAGAAGAGCCTCGGCGACCATGTCGCGGCCGTGGCTCTGGGCCTGCGGACCGACGGGCTTGAAGGCGGACGACGCGCGGTCTCGATGATCGTCGGTCGCGATCCGCAGGCGCTCGATGAACCCGGGGTCTGCCGCGCGGCGATCGAGAGCCTGGCGGAGAATTTTGCCGATGGCGTCGTGGCTCCGGCGCTCTGGTATGCGCTCGCCGGTCTTCCCGGCATCCTCGCCTACAAGATGCTGAACACCGCCGATTCGATGATCGGCCACAAGAGCGACACGTACCGGGATTTCGGCTGGGCCTCGGCGAGGCTCGACGATCTCGCCAATTGGCCGGCCGCGCGCCTGTCCAGTCTGCTGATCGCGGCGGCAGCCTGGCTGCGGCAAGGCGCGCCCGCCGCGCGGCGTTCGCTGTCGGTGACCTTGCGCGATTCCGGCCTGCATCGCTCACCCAATTCCGGCTGGCCTGAAGCGGCGATGGCCGGGGCGCTGGATATCCAACTGACCGGCCCGCGCATCTATGGCGGCGAGCGCGTCAGCGAACCGATGATCAACGGTTCCGGCCGGCCGGTTGCCACGCCCCGCGACATAGAGGCGGGCGTCGAGCTGTTCTATATGAGTTGCACTGTGCTGACAGTTGTGACCGGGCTTGTGCTGGCCATCGCCATGCTCGTCTAGAGGTCGTGGCGTTGGCCTGCGGAACATATTCCGTTAAAACAATCTTTTCCGTATCGCTTAATCGCATTTATTCGAATTTATACTATGATGCCCCGGTAAACAGCCGCCTTGGGGGGCGGAAAAAAGGAAACTGGGGGAATATCATGCGTAAACTGCTTCTGGCCGTTTCGGCCTCCTTGTGCCTGCTGGTTCAGCCGATCGCGGCTTCGGCCAGCAATCTCGTCGCCAGCATCAGCATTTCCAATCAGACCATGACGGTCACGCAGAACGGCATCGTCAAGCATCGCTGGAAGGTCTCGACCGCCCGCAAGGGCTACGTCACCCCGCTCGGCAACTACCGCGCCAAATGGGCCTCGAAGAACCATCGCTCGCGCAAGTACGACAACGCGCCCATGCCCTATGCGATCTTCTTCCACGGCGGCTATGCGGTCCACGCCACCTATGATCTCAAGCGCCTCGGCCGGCCCGCCTCGCACGGCTGCGTGCGGCTGCATCCCGACAATGCGGCGCGGTTCTTCTCCATGGCGACGCACAACGGCTTGAAGAACACCAAGATCATCGTCACGCGCTGACGGGAATTTCGGGGAAGTGGAATTGACACAGCGCGCCGGACCGTCGGCGCGTCAGTCGTTGCCGGCTGCGTAGCGGAGGCGGCGCATTTCGGGAACGATCACATGGCGATTGTTCTCGATCACGATGATGTTGTCCTTGCGCAACTTGGTCATCTGTCGGCTGACGGTCTCGATGGTCAGGCCGAGGAAGTCGGCAATGTCGGCGCGTGACAGGGGCAGGTCGAAGGTGGTCGAATTGCCGCTCCGCTCCGGATCGATATGGGTGGCGATCAGGTAGAGAAAACTCGCCACCTTTTCCTGGGCCGTCTTGCGACCGAGCGTCAGCATCCAGTCGCGGGCTTCGTCGAGTTCCTTGAGCGACTGCGAGTGCAGCTTGCGCTCCAGGTTCGGTGCCTCGGCGACCATGCGATCGATGATCGGGCGGGGGAAACAACAAATCTCGGTTTCTGTCGCCGCTTCCGCCGTTACCGAGCTCTCGGTCAGGAAAGGCCGGCCGAGAAAGTCGGGGGCGAACTGCAGGCCGACGATCTGCTGGCGACCGTCCGCCATCATCTTCGACAGCTTGACGACACCGTTCAAGATATTGCTGTAGCTGCCGACGTTCTCGCCCTGGCCGATGACCTCGTTGCCAGCTTCGACCTTGCGGCGCGTGGAATGCTTGTTGAGTTCGGCGAGCTGGGCGGAGCTCAACGTGGCGCAAATGCCGCCGTTACGAGCCTCGCAAGCCTTGCAGACGGCCGGAGCTTCGCATTCGCCTATGTGTTTCTTATGTGCGTCCATGATTTCGCCCCCGTCTGACGCCAATCTGCCCTTAGGTCAAGTCTCGATTTCACTCGTCCTGGTCCTTATCGACAACGCACGCGACAGGTGCATAGGGACTGCACGACAAATCTATCAAGAAATTGATCGAAGTCAAAGGCGCTCTGCAGTCGAAGCGTTACCAACATGTCCGGGATGACTTTCAGAAACGCGGCGTATGACATGCAAAACTCCCTGCTGGCCAAGTATTCCGGCTCCGTTCCACGTTACACCAGCTATCCGACGGCGCCGCATTTTCATGAGGGTGTGCACTGCGGCAAATATGCGCAGTGGCTGGGCGAACTCGGCAGCCAACACGATTTGTCACTCTATGTTCACATTCCCTATTGCGATCGCCTCTGTTGGTTCTGTGCCTGTCACACCAAGCACACGCTGAAATACGAACCGATCGAGACCTATCTTGCCTCGCTCAAGAAAGAGATCGCCAAGGTCGGCAGTCTGGTCAGCCGCGAGGCCAAGGTGAGCGGGCTGCACTTCGGCGGCGGTTCGCCGACCATGTTGAAGCCACAGGACATGATCGACCTGATGAAGGCCTTTCGCGAAGCCTTCGATTTACGTGACGATGCCGAGATCAGCGTCGAGATGGACCCCAACGATCTGGACGAGCCGCGCTATGATGCGCTGGCGGCGATCGGCATGACGCGTGCGAGCCTCGGCGTGCAGGACTTCGATCCCAAGGTGCAGAAGACCATCAACCGCATCCAGACCTTCGAACAGACGAAATCCGTGGTGGACGCGGTGCGGGCGAGGGGTGTTCACTCCGTCAATTGCGACATTCTTTATGGCTTGCCCTACCAGACGATGGAAACACTGGAGGCGACGGTCGACGACATCGTCTCTTTGTCGCCCGACCGAATCGCACTCTTCGGCTATGCGCACGTGCCATGGATGAAGAAGCACCAGACGATGATTCCGGAAGAGGCGCTGCCCGACGTCGAGATGCGCTTTGCCCAGATGACCCGCGCCGCCGACATGCTGGTCGCTGCCGGCTATGAACCGATCGGCATCGACCATTTCGCCAGGCCCGACGACCGCCTGGCGGTCGCGGCGCGCAATGGCAGGTTGCGTCGTAACTTCCAGGGCTACACCGACGATGCCGCAGAAGCCCTGATCGGCTTCGGCGCCTCTTCGATCGGGCAATTGCCGCAGGGCTATGTGCAGAACATGCCGGCCACGGGAGAGTATCAGCGGTTGGCGGATACCGATGGCTTGACCGTGGTGCGAGGCATCGAACTGACCGACGACGATCGGCTGCGCGCCCATGTGATCGAGCAGATCATGTGCGGCTTCGCCTTCTCCTTCGCCACCGTGCGCAAGCTCTATCCCGGCATCGGTGAGACGGTGATTGCCGAAGCGCGGCAGTACGCAGCCTCGAATCCGGACGGCATTTGCGAAATCGTCGCCGACGAGTTCCGCCTCACCGAAGCCGGCAAACCGTTTGCCCGCAGTGTCGCCGCGGTTTTCGACAGCTATCTGGCGACCGGAAAGGGCCGCCATTCGATTGCTGTTTGAGCAACACTTCGGCAGCAATTTTCTTAGGCGGCCAAACTTACCATTGGCATTTGGAAACGTTTTCCCTATGTGGAACCAAGATTCTCGATACATGAGGTAATTGGCGTGACCGCTACATTCGACAAAGTTGCCGACATCATTGCTGAGACGAGCGAAATCGATCGCGAGACGATTACGCCGGAAAGCCATACGATCGACGACCTTGGCATCGACAGCCTGGACTTCCTCGACATCGTCTTTGCGATCGACAAGGAATTCGGCATCAAGATCCCGCTCGAGCAGTGGACCCAGGAAGTCAACGAAGGCAAGGTTTCGACCGAGGAATACTTCGTCCTGAAGAACCTCTGCGCCAAGATCGACGAACTGCGGGCAGCCAAGGGCTGAACCGCCGGCAGGGCGAAGGTCTTTCATGCTGCTCGAATATTTTCAGATGATCGACAAGGTCGAGGCCGTTGACCTCGACCGCGGCACGTTGAAGGCCCGCTCCGTCGTGCCGGAAAAGAGCCCGGTTTTCGAAGGCCATTTTCCCGGCATGCCGCTCGTTCCGGGCGTCCTCCTGATCGAGACCATGGCCCAGGCCTCCGGCATGCTCGTGCTTGCCGTCAAGGATTTTTCGGCCATGCCGTTCCTCATGTCGGTCGACGGCGCCAAGATGCGCGCCTTCGTCGAACCGGGCGCTGTGCTTGAGATCGAGGCCGAGCTCGAACATGACGGCTCCGGTTTCGCCGTGACCAAGACGAAGATCGTTTCGGCCGGCAAGAAGATCTGCGACGCGCAGCTGAAGCTGCGAACCATGCCATTCAGCGAAGTGCCGCTGGCCGATATCGTGCGCAAGCGCGCCGGGGAAGTCGGCCTGATGGACGCCATCGCCGCCGCCCGCTAAGACTGCGGCATCGGAGCGCCCGGCTCTGAGACCTTTATTCTGATGGATGCGAGCCCGCATAAGGGTTCGATGCGCTGGCCGTGTCGCCGGCGAGAGGACAGCAAATGATCAAGAAGCTGAACGATGTGGTGATCACCGGAGTCGGCATCGTCACCTGCCATGGCACCGGCAAGGAGGCGCATGCGGCGCTCCTGTCTTCCGCCGTGGCGCCGCCGCCGGTGCTCGAGACGGAAAAGTTCAAGCCCTATCCGGTCCATCGCCTGCCGGAAATCGACTGGTCGCAGCAGATCGCCAAGCGCGGCGATCAGCGGCAGATGGAGAACTGGCAGCGCCTCGGCGTCTATGCAGCCGGGTTGGCCCTCGATGACGCCGGCATGAAGGACGACCTGGACGCGTGCGGATCGATGGATCTGATCGTGGCGGCTGGCGGCGGCGAGCGCGACATCGCGGTCGACAGCCTGATCGTCGACGAGGCGCTGAAGCGCAATGACCGCGAGCGCCTGCTGATCGAGAAGCTGACCACCGAGCTGCGCCCGACGCTGTTCCTTGCCCAGCTCTCCAACCTCATGGCCGGCAATATTTCCATCGTCCACAAGGTCACCGGCTCGTCGCGCACCTTCATGGGCGAGGAATCGGCCGGCATTTCGGCGATCGAGACGGCCTTTTCCCGCATCCGCGCCGGCCAGTCGACGCACACCCTGGTCGGCGGCGCCTTCATCGCCGAACGTGCCGACATTCTTCTGCTGGTCGAAGGCATCCAGGCCCATTCCACCGGCGAATGGCAGCCCTTGTGGTCGCGGCAGTCGGGCGAGGGCGGCGGCATGGTCCTCGGCACGGTCGGCGCCTTCCTCATGCTGGAAAGCCGGGCCCATGCCGAAGCGCGCGGTGCCCATATCTATGCGGTTCTCGAAGCTGTCGAAGGCGACCGCGGCAAGCGGGACGAGGGCGGTCTGGAGAAGCGGCTCGGCCGCCTGGCCAAGCTCGCCGACGACGTAAGCGCCGCAGACACGGTGGTGTTTTCCGGTTCGAGCGGCCTGCATGACCTGGCCGTGAGAGAACAGGCCGTGCTGGCGGAAAAATTCCCCGGCATGCCGGTCCGCGGCTACGGCGGCTCGACCGGCCACGGGCTTGAGGCCCAGTTCCCGCTCGGTCTGGCGCTTGCGGCGCTCGCCATCGATTCCGGCGCGAAGGTGCCGCCCTTCGATCCAGCGCACGAAGCCGCCATGACCGCGCCCGCCCGCCACGCCGTCGTGACCACGGTCGGCTATACGCGCGGCGAGGGCATCGCCCTCGTCTCGGCCGATGCGTGAGGAGTTGAGAGCATGACTGACAACCGTTTCAAAGACCATCTCGGCCGCCCGATCGTCGCCGTCACCGGCATGGGCGTGATCACCTCGCTCGGCCAGGGCCTCTCCGACAACTGGGACGCGCTGACGTCCGGCAAGTCCGGCATCCACTATATCAATCGCTTCGACACCGAGGGTATGTCGACCCGCATCGGCGGCACCGTCGACTTCATCGACATTCCGGCACCGAATTCGGTCGAGCGCTCCTACGCCATGGCGCGCGAAACCACGATCGAGGCGCTGGCCCAGGCCGGCCTCACCGGCGACTTCAACGGCCCGCTCTTCCTTGCCGCCCCGCCGGTCGAACCCGAATGGGCCGACCGCTTCGCCCTTGCCGAGCGCTCGCCGCCGTCCAGCCATCCCGGCGATGCCTATGAGCGCTTCCTCACCGCCATGCGTCAGAAGGCCGATCCGGTGTTCCTCGAGGCCGTGCAGTTCGGCTCGATCTCGGAACGGCTCGCCGACCGCTTCGGTACGCGCGGCCTGCCGGTGACGCTGTCGACCGCCTGTGCATCGGGCGCCACCGCCATCCAGCTCGGCGTCGAAGCCATCCGCCAGGGCCGCACCGACCGGGCGCTGACCGTGGCGACGGACGGTTCCGTCAGCGCCGAATCGGTCATCCGCTTTTCGCTTCTGTCGGCGCTTTCGACCCAGAACGACCCGCCGGAAAAGGCCTCCAAGCCGTTCAGCAAGGATCGCGATGGTTTCGTCATCGCCGAAGGGGCGGCCACGCTGGTGCTGGAATCCCTGGAATCCGCCATCGCCCGTGGCGCGAGCGTGCTCGGCATCGTCCAGGGTTGCGGCGAAAAGGCCGACCATTTCCACCGCACGCGCTCCTCGCCGGACGGCGGCCCGGCGATCGCCACCATCCATGCGGCACTCGACGATGCCGGCCTTTCGGAAGGCGCGATCGGCTACATCAACGCCCACGGCACCTCGACGCCGGAAAACGACAAGATGGAATACGGCGCCATGCTTGCGGTGTTCGGCGAGCGCTTGAAGAGCATTCCGGTCTCGTCCAACAAGTCGATGATCGGTCATACGCTGACGGCGGCAGGCGCGGTCGAGGCGGTGTTCTCGATCCAGACCATGCTGACCGGCACGCTGCCGCCGACCATCAACTACACCAATCCGGATCCGGCGATGGAACTCGACGTCGTGCCGAACGTGAAGCGCTCGGCCAATGTCTCGGCCGTCCTGTCGAACTCGTTCGGCTTCGGCGGGCAGAATGCCAGCCTTGTCATGACGCGAGAACCGGCTTAAGCGACGGATCGAATTCCAGTCACCGTGAAATAAACGCCTTGAGGGCGAGGAAAGACCAATGCGCGCACTGCAACTCGTCGAAGACCGCAAGCTCGAAATCGTCGATCTTCCGGAGCCGGAAGCACCCGGCCCCGGTGAAGTGACGCTTCGCGTCAAGGCCGTGGCGCTTAACCATATCGACGTCTGGGGCTGGCGCGGCATGGCGTTTGCCAAGCGCAAGATGCCGCTCGTCATCGGTGCCGAGGCATCGGGCGTCGTCGAGGCGATCGGCCCCGGTGTCGGCAACATCCTGCCCGGCCAGCTCGCCGCCGTCTATGGTGCGCGCACCTGCGGCCTGTGCAAGCCCTGCCGCGAGGGTCGCGACAACCTGTGCGAAAACGTCTCGGGCGTGCACGGCTTCCATCTCGACGGCTTCGCCCAGGAAAAGATCAACCTGCCGGCCCGCCTTCTGGTGCCGGCCCCTCCGGGCGTCGATGCGGTCGGCGCGGCGCTCGCCCCCGTCACCTTCGGCACCGTCGAGCACATGCTGTTCGACAATGCCAAGCTCGAACCCGGCGAAACCATCCTCGTCCATGCCGGCGGTTCCGGCATCGGCACGGCGGCCATCCAGCTCGCCAAGAAGATGGGCTGCACGGTCATCACCACAGTCGGCTCCGACGACAAGATCGAGCCCGCCAAGGCGCTCGGTGCCGACCACGTCATCAACTACCGCACCGACCGTTTCGAGGGCGTGGTGCGCAAGCTCACCAAGAAGAAGGGGGTCGACGTCGTCTTCGAACATGTCGGCAAGGACACCTGGGCCGGTTCCATGCTGTGCCTGAAGCGCGGCGGCCGCCTGGTCACCTGCGGTTCGACCTCCGGCGTCTCGACCGACATGAACCTGATGATGCTGTTCCAGCAGCAGCTGAAGCTTTTGGGCTCGTTCGGCTGCCGGATGGAGAACATGGCGAACGCCATGCAGAAGATGGCGCGCGGCATCGTCCATCCGGTGATCGACACCGAGGTGCGGTTCGAGGATATCGACCGTGCCCTGTCGCGCATGGAGGGTCGCCAGGTGTTCGGCAAGATCATCCTCAGGATGGATTGAGCGTGAAGCTCTTCATCACCCGGATCGTCCTCAAGTCTCGCCACTTCTCGCAGTGGGCGGTGGCGCAATTCGCCTTCGGCTTCCTGACGCTGCTGAAGATCTTCCCGGCCGATCCGGCGATCAATTTCGCCGATCGTCTGATGCGTTACATTGGCCCGAAGACCAAGCGTCATACGCTGATGCTGACCAATCTGCGCAACGCCTTCCCGGAAAAGAGCGAGGCCGAGATCGAGGCGATCGCGCTCGGCAGCTGGGGCCATATGGGGCGGCTTGCGGCGGAGTATGTCTTTCTCGACCGCCTGTTTGATTTCGATCCGGACAAGCCGGGCGAGGGGCGCATCGAGGTCAGCGGCATTCCTCTGTTCCTCGACCTGCGCGACAATCCGCGCCCGTTCATCGTCTTTTCCGCCCATACCGGCAATTTCGAGCTGCTGCCCGTGGCCGGCGCCGCCTTCGGGCTGTACGTCTCCGTACTCTTCCGCCCGCCGAACAACCCCTATATCGGCGAGAAGGTCTTCGAATTCCGCGCCAAGCGCATGGGCAAGCTCGTACCGTCCCATGCCGGCTCGTCCTTTGCGCTGGCCCGCCAGCTGGAAGCCGGCGGGGGCGTCGGCGTGCTGGTGGACCAGAAGTTCAAGAAGGGTGTGTCGACCAAGTTCTTCGGGCGTGACGTCAAGACCAATCCTCTGCTCGCCAAGCTGGCGCGTCAGTTCGATTGCGACGTCTACCCGGCGCGCTGCATCCGCCTGCCGGGCAACCGCTTCCGTCTCGAGATCGAGCCGCGGGTCGATCTGCCGCGCAATGCGGCAGGACAGCTCGACGTCACCGCGACCGCGCAGCTCTTGAACAACAAGGTCGAAGCCTGGGTCAGGGAATATCCGGAGCAATGGCTCTGGTATCACGACCGCTGGAGCATCAAGCGCGAACTGTAGTTACGGTTGTGCCGACTTTTATTGGTACTTTCCGGGCATGCGTTCGGCGATGGTAGGCACTTCTTCCGAAAACGGCGGTTTTGACGGCAGATTTCCCCGATATTGGCGCTTCTGCGGGCGCATGGTGACTTTGATACCTGAAAGTTAGGCGATTGAATGTGAGAATCATTCATGTTACCAGCCGGGCAATGTTTCCATGTCGATACGCGTCGTGGCTGTATGTCCGGACGGCTGCCGATATCGAATGTCTTCGTTCGCGTTCAACAGGACAGCTGTCAAAGTGGCATCCGACCTCACTTATCCCAATCTTCTTCCGTTGTTCGAGGCGGTTTCCCTGAAGAACGCGCAGCTTCAGCAGGCCATCCGCGTCGGTGACGATCATCTCGTCAGGCTCCTCGACCGGGAACTTGATCCGCTGATCGCGTCCGTCGTCGATTATCACGCCCGCGACATGGCGGAGATCCATATGCAGTTGCGCTTCGTCGGGAACCTCATTCGCGAGGACGCCGACGACCGATCCTGCGTCCAGCGGCACGCGGCCGTACTTTCCATTCTTCTGGATCGCTATTTCGGCGACAGCGAGCGGCAGGCGCTACCGCGAACTGCGGCGGAAAACGTCGGTTTCACCGCGCGTTTGGAAGGCGAGGACGGTTACCTCAACGAGTCGATTCTCGACAGCATGCCCGACCGTGTCGCGGTGGTCACGCTCGACTATCGCTATCTCTATGCCAATCGCGCCCATGCTGACCTGCTGGCGGCGACCCAACTCGAACTCGTCGGGCGCAATCTGTTCGATTTCGTCGACGATGGGACGGTCGCCCAGGAAATTCGCCAACAGCTCGGCCGGTGCTTCTCCGGTGAACGGTCGGAAGTCTCCTTTGGGTGGAGAGAGGTTGGACAGGGGCTGGCCGTTCAGGGGCGCGCCGCGCCCTTGCGCTCGCCGCGGGGCGACGTGATCGGTGCGATCATGACGCTGCTGGACGAGCATCGCCTGGCGGACGGCATCGCTGCCTGAGCCTGCGGGCCGGGAATTCGCGCTCGCCATTGGGACAAGCACTTTTTCGGGGGAGGGCACCAAGGTCAGTTTTGGCCGTTAAGCCCGATATCGTCCGGCAGGCGCTGCAGCAGGTATTCGCGCTCGAAGGCGATGTGGCGGCGGATGCCCTCGAAGAATCCGCGCAGCATGTAGCCCACCGCTTCCATGTTCACGGCGCTGCCGGAACCGAGTTTCAACAAGGCGTCGGTCAGTTCCTCGGCGAAACATTCGTCCTCGAAATGCTCGAATTTCAGTCGGTCGAGGGTCTCGCGCAGGTGGTCCAGGTTCTGGCTGGAGCTTTCGAGCCAGGGGTAGAGGATGTTCTCCTCATAGTGATGCACGCCCTTGATCAGCGGGCCGAGCGATTTTGCCGCGTAGATGCATTTTTGCCTGTTGACGTTGGCCGGTAGTGAATCGGCGATCTCCTCCAGCTCGCCGCACAGCGCCAACTGCTCCTCATGCGCCCCGCGCAGCCAGGCAAGGGAACGGCGGCAGGGATTGGCGATGCCGTCCGGGACAAACTGTTTCGCGATGTTTTCCGGGTGTTTGTCCATTGATTTCGCCTGCATTGCCGTTCTCCCGAGCTTTCGTTCTCGTCCGGGTCGGAATCCGCCGGACGCTCCTGCCCAAAAATAGTCTGTCCCCTCGGGATGCGATGTGATGACGCATGGTATCGAGGCTGCAAATCGCAGATTGGAAAGCTTAATCGCATTGTTCCGTAATTCAGTCCCCGCTTGCATTGATTTGGATCAAGGTGGATTGTCAGCCGGAATGCGAACTCTGCACACGAAGCGGAGGGAATCCCTGCGGGGGGTCCGTTCGTGAATGATCAGCAAGCGTTGGGGGATACCAACAATGAATTACACGTTAGAAACAATGGTGATGGCGGTTCTTGCCTTCGCCGCGCTGCTCGGGGTCGCCTTTGCCCACGACAGCCTGTTCGCGGCTCACATGTGGGTCGCGTTCTTCGTGCTGGCCGCCGGCACCATCGTCATGCTTCGTCGCATGAAGTTCGCACCGGTCAACGTCAAGACTACCGCACAGATCAAGTCGGAATACTTTGACGAAGTCGTCAAGTACGGCGTGATCGCCACGGTGTTCTGGGGCGTGGTCGGCTTCCTTGTCGGCGTCGTGGTGGCGCTGCAACTCGCCTTCCCGGATCTCAACCTCGAGCCGTGGTTCAACTTCGGCCGGATGCGTCCGCTGCACACCTCGGCCGTCATTTTCGCCTTTGGCGGCAACGCGCTGATCGCCACCTCCTTCTATGTCGTGCAGCGCACCTCGCGCCAGCGGCTGTTCGGCGGTTCGCTCGGCTGGTTCGTCTTCTGGGGCTATCAGCTGTTCATCGTCATGGCGGCGACCGGCTATCTTCTCGGCATTACCCAGAGCCGCGAATATGCCGAACCGGAATGGTATGTCGACATCTGGCTGACCATCGTCTGGGTCGCCTACCTGATCAGCTTCCTCGGCACGATCATGACCCGGCGCGAAAGCCACATCTATGTGGCCAACTGGTTCTACCTGTCATTCATCGTCACCATCGCCATGCTGCATATCGTCAACAACCTGGCGATCCCTGTCTCGTTCCTCGGCGTGAAGAGCTACTCGGCCTTCTCCGGCGTTCAGGACGCGCTGACCCAGTGGTGGTACGGCCATAACGCGGTGGGCTTCTTCCTCACGGCCGGCTTCCTCGGCATGATGTATTATTTCGTGCCGAAGCAGGCCGGTCGCCCGGTCTATTCCTACCGCCTGTCGATCATCCACTTCTGGGCCCTGATCTTCATGTACATCTGGGCCGGCCCGCACCACCTGCACTACACGGCTCTGCCGGACTGGGCGCAGACGCTCGGCATGGTCTTCTCGATCATGCTGTGGATGCCCTCCTGGGGCGGCATGATCAATGGTCTGATGACGCTCTCGGGCGCCTGGGACAAGATCCGAACCGACCCGATCATCCGCATGATGGTCATCGCCATCGCCTTCTACGGCATGTCGACCTTCGAAGGTCCGATGATGTCGATCAAGGCCGTCAACTCGCTCAGCCACTATACCGACTGGACGATCGGTCACGTCCATTCCGGCGCGCTCGGCTGGGTCGGCATGATCACCTTCGGTGCCGTCTACTACCTGACGCCGAAGCTGTGGAACCGCAACCGGCTCTACTCGATGCGCATGGTCAACTGGCACTTCTGGCTCGCAACCCTCGGCATCGTCATCTACGCGGCCGTTCTGTGGGTCGCCGGCATCCAGCAGGGTCTGATGTGGCGCGAATACGACGAGCAGGGCTTCCTGGTCTATTCGTTCGCCGAGTCGGTCGCCGCCATGTACCCCTACTACGTGCTGCGCGCCGTCGGCGGTGCCATGTACCTCGTCGGTGGGATCATCATGGCCTACAACGTGCTCATGACGATCCTCGGCTACGAGCGTCAGGAATCGCCGATCCCTGGCTCCGTCGCCCCCGCCGCCGTCCAGCCGGCTGAATGAGAGGAAGGCTATCCATGTCTATTCTTGATAAACACCAAATCCTCGAGAAGAACTCCAGCCTTCTCCTTCTCGGCTCCCTGCTGGTCGTCTCGATCGGCGGCATCGTGGAAATCGCACCGCTCTTCTACCTTGAGAACACCATCGAAAAGGTAGAGGGCATGCGACCCTACGCGCCGCTCGAACTGGCCGGCCGCAACATCTACATCCGCGAGGGCTGCTACGTCTGTCACAGCCAGATGATCCGTCCGTTCCGCGACGAAGTTGAGCGCTATGGTCACTATTCGCTGGCCGCGGAATCGATGTACGACCATCCGTTCCAGTGGGGTTCCAAGCGTACGGGTCCGGATCTGGCCCGTGTCGGCGATCGCTATTCGAACGAGTGGCACGTCCAGCACCTGACCGAGCCGCGCGACGTCGTGCCGGAATCGATCATGCCGAGCTACGCCTTCCTCAAGACGACGCCGCTCAAGATCTCCAACGTCCAGATGGAGCTGAAGGCCAACCGCACCGTCGGTGTACCCTATAGCGACGAGATGCTGGAAAATGCCGAGGCGGACCTTGCCGCCCAGGCCGATCCGAACGCGGACACCGAGGGCCTGCTGGCTCGCTATCCGAAGGCCAAGGTCGGCGACTTCGACGGCAATCCCGCCGCACTGACGGAGATGGACGCGCTCGTCGCCTATCTCCAGATGCTCGGCACGCTGGTCGATTTCACCACCTATGACGACGCCACCGGCTATCGCTGAGGAGGGACGAACATGGAAACCTATACGGCCATGCGTCACTTCGCGGACAGCTGGGGCCTGCTGGCGATGGCATTGTTCTTTGTCGGCGTCATCGTCTTCACCTTCCGGCCCGGCGGCAAGAAATCCGCCGACGAAGCGGCAAGCATCCCCCTCAAGGAGGACTAAGAGATGTCTGAGAAACATATTGACGAAATCAGTGGCGTCGAAACCACTGGCCATGAGTGGGACGGAATCCGCGAACTCAACAACCCGATGCCGCGCTGGTGGGTGTGGACCTTCTACATGACCATCGTCTGGGCGATCGGCTACACGATCGCCTATCCGGCCTGGCCGTTGCTCAAGGAAAACACCAAGGGCTTGCTCGGCTATTCCAGCCGTGCAGAGGTGGCAGCCGAGCTTGGCGATGCCAAGGCCGCCCAGTCGGTCTATCTGGAGAAGATCGCCGCCATGCCGCTTGCCGAGATCGTTGCTGATCCGGCATTGGCCCAGTTCGCAACGGCCGGCGGCGCTGCCGCCTTCAAGGTCAACTGCTCGCCGTGCCACGGCTCGGGCGCGCAGGGCGGTGCCGGCTATCCGAACCTCAACGACGACGACTGGCTGTGGGGTGGCGATCTCGAAGCGATCCAGACCACGCTTGCCCATGGCATTCGCTATGAAGGCGATGCCGACACGCGCGTCTCCGAAATGCCGGCCTTTGCCGACATTCTGGATGCCGAGCAGATCAAGCAGGTTGCGGCCTATGTCATCAGCCTGACGGGTACGCCGGCCGATGCCGCCATGGTCGAACCCGGCAAGACCGTGTTCGCCGAAAACTGCGCCTCCTGTCACGGCGAAGACGCCAAGGGCGGTCGCGATTTCGGTGCGCCCAATCTCGCCGATGCCATCTGGCTGAGGGTGGGCGACGAGGCCGGCATTGCCCAGCAGGTCGCGGCTCCCAAGCATGGCGTCATGCCCGCCTGGGGCGCCCGCCTCGGTGATGCGACCGTCAAGCAGCTGGCCGTCTACGTTCACTCGCTCGGCGGCGGCGAATAAAGCGACACGGGCGACGGCCTTTCGAGGCCGTCGTCCTTCGACCGCCGGGCAATATGCCGCAATCGACCACGCCGGCCGGCGTGGTCTTTTGTTTCGCGGATAAACACCCGGATAAAAGAGCCGAGCCCGCACATCCGGGCAGGATCAGCCCACGAACCGTGATTTTTAATGCAAACAGTTCGCATTGCGACGCTTCGCCGCTGCTTGATATAAGTCAAGGTAGGGTATGGTGGCGCATGGGAGAAGAGCCCTAGGAATAGAGGTCCATCGATGAATCTTCAATCTGAGAACAACAGGGCGGGCGAACCCGTCGAAGTCGAGCGCCACGAGGCCGAACCGGTCATGTCGGCAAAGGTGCGCCGCCCGCTCTACGAGGCGCGCAAGAAGATTTTTCCGAAACGGGCCGAGGGGCGTTTTCGCCAGTTCAAGTGGCTGGTCATGCTGGTCACGCTGGGCATCTACTACCTGACGCCGTGGCTGCGCTGGGATCGCGGCCCCTATGCTCCCGACCAGGCGGTCCTCATCGATCTCGCCCACCGGCGCTTCTACTTCTTCTTCATCGAAATCTGGCCGCAGGAGTTCTTCTTCGTCGCCGGCCTGCTGGTGATGGCGGGCTTCGGCCTGTTCCTGATTACCTCCGCCGTCGGCCGCGCCTGGTGCGGCTATACCTGTCCGCAGACGGTCTGGGTCGATCTCTTCCTGGTGGTGGAACGTGCCATCGAAGGTGATCGCAACGCCCGGATGAAGCTGGAGACCGCGCCCTGGACCTTCGACAAGATCGCCAAGCGCGTTTCCAAGCACGCCATATGGCTGGTGATCGCGGTCGCCACCGGTGGTGCCTGGATCTTCTATTTCGCCGATGCGCCGACGCTGGCCGTCGACTTTGCCACCGGCTATGCGCAGCCAGTCGCCTACATCACTGTCGCCGTGCTCACGGCCACGACCTATGTCTTCGGCGGTCTGATGCGCGAGCAGGTGTGCGTCTACATGTGCCCCTGGCCGCGCATCCAGGCGGCCATGCTGGATGAGAATTCGCTGGTCGTCACCTATAACGACTGGCGCGGCGAGCCGCGCACCCGCGGGTCGAAGAAGGCGGCGGCCGCGGGCCTTGCCGTCGGCGACTGCGTCGACTGCAATGCCTGCGTGGCCGTCTGTCCGATGGGCATCGACATCCGCGACGGCCAGCAGCTCGAATGCATTACCTGCGCCCTGTGCATCGACGCCTGCGACAGCGTCATGGACAAGATCGGCAAGCCGCGCGGCCTGATTGCCTATGCGACACTCGACGAGTACCAGGGCAATATGGCGCTCGCCACCGCCGGCGGCACCACGCCGATCGACCCGCACAAGGTGCGTGACGCCAATGGCAACTTCGTCGATACCATTCGTCACTTCGACTGGAAGATCATCTTCCGCCCGCGCACGCTCCTTTACATGGGCGTCTGGAGCGCGGTCGGTATCGGCCTGCTGGTGGCGTTGCTCAGCCGCGACCGGCTCGAGGTCAACGTCCTGCACGACCGCAACCCGCAATTTGTGCTGGAATCCGATGGTTCCATTCGCAATGGCTACACCGTCCGCATCTTGAACATGATCCCGCAACCACGCACTATCAGCGTGTCGCTCGATGGTTTGCCGGATGCGACGATGAAGGTGAATGGTGTGACGGAAGAACAGGTCCGCACGTTCTCGGTCTCGGCCGAACCGGACCAGGCCACCACTCTCAAGGTCTTCGTCACCCTTCCGGCCGGCCGGCTGGAGGAGCAGGCCGAGGACTTCGAATTCGTCGTGAAGGACGAAGGCGGCGACGAGCAGGACACCTATGACGCCGTCTTCTTCGGCCCGGCAGCAAGGAAATGACCATGCAGAGCGACAAGCCATCCTTCGTCTTCACCGGTTGGCACATGCTGGCGGCGATGCTGCTGTTCTTCGGCACGATCATCACCGTCAACTTCACCATGGCCTACCTCGCGACCTCGACCTGGAGCGGGCTGGTGGTGAAGAACACCTACATCGCCAGCCAGGAATTCAACGGCAAGGCGGCGGGCATCCGCGCCATGCTGTCCACGGGCATCAAGGGCACGCTCGAGGTCACGGGCGACAACATCCGCTACGGTCTCGCCATGCCGGGCGATGCGCCGGTGCTTGCCGACAAGGTGACCGCCCACTTCAAGCGGCCGGTCGGCGAGCATCAGGATTTCGTCACGGAGCTCGAACCGGCCGGCGCCGGCATCTACGAGGCGTCTCGCCAGGTCCTGCCCGGTCACTGGATCGTCGAGATCATCGCCGTCAAGGATGGTGAGACCATCATGCACGAAGCCAACCGCATCGCTGTGATCGGAGAGGGGAAATGAGCTGCTGCGCAGCGGGAACCGAAGGCGCGCTCGACATGGAGCGTGCGGGCCATGCCCTTCCGACGGCGGAAGAGTTGAGGCTTGCGAGCCGGGATCTGGGGCAGGGGCTGCTTCAGACCGACCTCAGTGTTCCCGCCGTGCATTGCGGCACCTGCATCAGCACGATCGAGCGGGCGCTGCGCGCCCGGCCGGAAGTGGAACGCGCCCGGGTCAATCTGTCGACCAAGCGCGTCTCCGTCGTCTGGAAGGATCAGATGGAGGGAGCCGCGACCGATCCGGTGGAGTTCGCCCGTGCCATCGCGGCGACCGGCTATGAATCGCATCTGTTCACCGCGGCGGAGGAGGCCTCCGACTCGCTGCGCAACCAGTTGATCCGTGCCGTCGCCGTGTCGGGTTTCGCCGCGACCAACATCATGCTGCTGTCGGTTTCGGTCTGGTCCGGCGCCGACGCATCGACCCGCGACATGTTTCACTGGATCTCGGCGATGATCGCTGCACCGGCCTTGATCTATGCCGGGCGGTTCTTCTACCAGTCCGCCTGGAATGCCCTGAAGCACGGCCGCAGCAACATGGACGTGCCGATCGCCATCGGCATCACGCTCTCCTATTTCATCTCACTGTGGGAAACGATCCATCACGGCGAGCATGCCTATTTCGACGCGACGGCCTCCTTGCTGTTTTTCCTGCTGATCGGCCGGACGCTCGACCACATCATGCGCGACCGCGCCCGCTCGGCCATCAGCGGTCTGGCGCGGCTTTCTCCACGCGGCGCCATGGTCGTGGCCAAAGACGGTTCGCGCGAATACCGGGCGCTGGAAGAGGTGTGTGTCGGAGACCGCGTGGCGGTCGCTGCCGGCGACCGTATCCCGGTCGACGGCGTGATTGTCATCGGCGCCAGCGACATGGATGTGTCGATCATTAATGGCGAGAGCGCGCCCCAGCAGGTCGCGGTCGGCGATCCTGTCCAGGCGGGGACATTGAGCCTCACCGGTTCCCTGGTCATCGAGGCCACGGCGACGGCGAAGAATTCCTTCCTGGCCGAGGTCATCAACCTGATGGAGGCGGCGGAAGGTGGCCGGGCGCGCTATCGCCGGATCGCCGACCGCGCCGCGCAATATTATGCGCCCGCCGTGCATCTGACCGCGCTTTTCACCTTCTTCGGTTGGGGCTTCTACGACGGCGACTGGAAGCATGCGCTTCTGGTGGCCGTGGCGGTGCTGATCATTACCTGCCCTTGCGCGCTGGGTCTCGCCGTGCCGGTGGTGCAGGTCGTTGCGGCCGGCCGCCTGTTCAAGGCCGGCATCATGGTCAAGGACGGCTCCGCCATGGAGCGCTTGGCCGAGATCGATTCGATCGCCTTCGACAAGACCGGCACGCTGACGCTCGGCAGGCCGCAACTCATCGACGCCTCCGCGATCGATGCCGCCTCCTTCGCGATCGCCGCCGGACTTGCCCGACATTCCCGCCATCCTTTGTCGCAAGCCCTGTGGCGCGCGGCAACCGGACCCGTGCGAATGATTGATTCCGTTCGCGAAATTCCCGGCGCCGGTGTCGAGGCCGAAGGTCCGGAAGGCGTCTACCGCCTCGGCAGCCGCAAGTTCGCCTGCGCCGAAACCGCCTGCGAGGCGGGCGATCACGGCTATTCCGAGGTTGTGCTTTCACTCGATGGCCGCGAACTCCAGGCGTTCCGTTTCGAAGACACGCTGCGACCGGGGGCTGAAAAGGCAATCGCGCGGCTCAAGGGCGAGGGGTTCTCGCTGGGCATCCTGTCCGGCGACCGCGCCAGTGTCGTGTCCGCGCTGGCCAACCGCCTCGGCATCGACAACTGGAAGGCCGAGCTTGCGCCGCGCGACAAGGCGGAATTCTGCACCAGGGTTCAGGCCGAGGGCCACAAGCTGCTGATGGTCGGCGACGGTATCAATGATGCCCCGGCGCTTGCCGCCGCCCATGTATCGATCGCACCGGCGACGGCTGCCGATATCGGCCGCCAGGCGGCGGACTTCGTCTTCATGCGGCAGAACCTCGATTCGGTCGCCTTCGCCATCGAAGCCTCGCGCCGTGCCGGCCGCCTCATTCGCGAAAACTTCGCGCTGGCGATCGGCTACAACGTCATCGCCGTGCCGGTCGCCATTTTTGGCTATGCAACGCCGCTGATTGCCGCCGTCGCCATGTCGACCTCGTCCATCATCGTCGTCGTCAACGCGTTGCGACTCAATCGGCTGGCGCTGAAGGAGGATGCAGGCGTCGTCCAGCCGGCGGCGGGTGGCAGCTTTGCCGCCCCGAATGCGAGGCTTGCCTCATGAACATGCTGATCTACCTGATCCCGATCGCCCTTTTCCTGGGCGGGCTCGGACTGTTCGCCTTCCTTTGGTCGTTGAAGAGCGGCCAGTATGAGGATCTCGACGGCGCGGCCTGGCGGGTGCTCTCCGACGACGACGACAAGCCGGGCGATTGATATCGCCCACGGAATTTTGACCGCCGTCAATCGCCGGCGGCTTGTCCGCATCGTTTGGGAGTGCCAAAAGGTGTTCCTCATCTATAGCATGCGACGAGGAACACATGACGGAACTTGCGGAAATCGGACTGATCGGTCTTGGCGTGATGGGCTCCAACCTGGCGCTCAACATCGCCGAGAAGGGCAGCCGGATCGCGGTGTTCAACCGCACGCCGTCGCGCACGGCGGAATTCGTCTCCGAAGCCGGATCGCTGGCGGAAAATATCGTCGGCTGCGAGACGATCGAAGCCTTCGTCGCCGCCATCCGTCCGCCGAGGCCGATCATCATCATGATCAAGGCCGGCGAGGCGGTCGACCAGCAGATCGATGCGCTGAGGCCTCTGCTGTCCGGCGGCGACATCGTCATCGATGCCGGCAACGCCAATTTCCGCGACACCATCGCCCGCTTCGAGCGCCTCAAGGATACCGGTCTGACTTTCATCGGCATGGGTGTTTCCGGTGGCGAGGAGGGCGCGCGCCACGGTCCCTCGATCATGGTCGGCGGCACCCGGCAATCCTATGCCCGCGTCGAGAAGGTGCTCACCTCGATTGCCGCCCGCTACGAAGGAGATCCATGCTGCGCCTGGCTGGGCGAGGGCGGGGCAGGGCATTTCGTCAAGACCATCCACAACGGCATCGAATATGCCGACATGCAGATGATCGCCGAGATCTACGGCGTCCTGCGCGACGGGCTCGGCAAGTCGGCCGGCGATATCGGCGCAATCTTCGGCCAATGGAACACCGGCCGGCTCAATTCCTACCTGATCGAGATCACCGAAAAGGTCCTCGCCGCGGCCGATCCTCAAACCGGAATGCCGCTGGTCGACATGATCCTCGACCGCGCCGGCCAGAAGGGCACCGGCAAGTGGTCGGTGATCGAGGCGCAGCAGATGGGCGTTCCGGCAACCGCGATTGAGGCCGCCGTCGCCGCCCGCAGCCTGTCGTCGATGAAAGCCGAACGTGAGGCGGCCGAGGCGATCTTCGGCACACCGCGCTACGCCTTCCCCATGGCCGACGGTGCACCCTTGCTGAAAGACCTTGAACTGGCGCTGTTTGCCGCCAAGATCGCGGCTTACGCGCAGGGCTTTGCCGTGATGGCCGAGGCCTCGCGCGAATTCGCCTGGTCTCTCCCCATGCCGACCATTGCCCGCATCTGGCGCGCCGGCTGCATCATCCGTTCGCAATTCCTCGACGAGATCACCAAGGCGTTCACCGAGCAACCCGACGTCGCCAACCTGATCGTCACGCCGGCCTTCTCCGCCATGGTGAAGGAAAGCCTGCCGTCGCTGCGCCGCATCGTCGCCGCGGCCGTCACGGCCGGGATCCCGGTGCCGGCGCTCTCTTCGGCGCTGTCCTATTTCGACGCCTACCGCCAGGCTCGCGGAACCGCCAACCTCATCCAGGCGCAGCGCGACTTCTTCGGCGCCCACGGCTTCGACCGCATCGACGGCCTTCCCATCCACCACGGGCCGTGGGGCGCGGGCGCCTGATCTGAGGGGGGGGGGGCGTCATTCAAGGATACGATCTCGGTTACGGACCGCCTCGGATTATCGGCAGCCCGCTGGCAGTCCTTCGTCAGTAGCGGCTGGAAGACGAGAACCCCTCTTCTCCCCAGCGGGGAGAAGTGCCGAACGCAGTGAGGCGATGAGGGGGCCGAGTGCGCCGCCATCAAATGGCTTCGCCCCCCTCATCCGGCGCTCCGCGCCACCTTCTCCCCGCTGGGGAGAAGAGGGAGAACGCGACGCTCGTTGCGTATGAATGCAACGCGTCGAAATCTCACGCGAAAGCCCTGCCGGCCAAGCCGCTCTTTCAATCGCCCCAAACCGGCTGGCTGATGCTTTGCAGCATGTCGGGCGCCACGCCGTCGATGCTGGAGATCACCGCCTTGGCGAGTTCCCGACCGGCGAGGCGCACGTCTTCATAGGCCGTGATGATCTCCGGCCGGATCCAGTTGAGGATGGGCGCCGACTGTTTCGACACCAGGTCGACATCGCGCCCGACGCGCTTTCCAGCCGCTTCGATCCCGGCATTGACGGCGATTGCCGCACTACCCGACGAACAGATGATGCCATCCGGCGCATCCGGCGAGCGCATCAGCGCCTCGACGGCGTCGCGGATCTGTGCAAGCGGCGTGTCGATGGTCGCGTCGAGCGGCACTTCCTGCGCGCCGAACGCGCGAAGCCCTGCCTGGAAACCGGCTCGCGTATGCGTGTAGTAGGTCAGCTTGCTGGGCGGCTGGAGCAGGGCTATCCGCCTGCGGCCCCGCGCCACCAGCCGCTCGACCGCCTGGTGGGCATAGGCCTCGTTGTCGAAGTCGTGATAGGGGTGGACGATCTTGCCATCGGTGCGGCCGTGGGTGGCGAACGGCATGTTCTGTTCGCTCAGAAGCCTGACGCGTGCGTCATCCGGTTCGATACGCGAAATGATGACGCCGTCGGCCGAACCGGTATCGAGGATATAGCGCACCGGCTGCATCGGGTCCTTGCTGTGCGAATGCGGCGTGACGACGATATGATAGGGCGTGGCCGACAGCACCTCGGATATGCCGAAGACCATCTGGCTCGAAAAGCCCATGATCTCCTCGTCGATGCTCAGGACCAACGCGATGACGTTCGTCTTGCCTGTCCTCAGGCGGACGCCGGCGCGGTTCGGCTGGTAGCCGAGCTGGCGCGCCACCATTCGGACACGCTCCTTGGTTTCGGCGCCGATGTCGGGTGCGTCCTTCAGCGCGCGGGAAACCGTGGTGATGCCGAGCCCTGTCATGAAGGCGATCGTCTTGAGCGTCGGCCGCTCCTTGCCTTCCTTCGCGGGGCCGTTTCCGTCCCGCGGCTTGTCATCTTTCATGCTGTCCCCGCCGCTTCCCTTGAGCCGCCACTATAGTTGCTCGCACGCCGCCTGCAAATGCGATGCGACAATCAATGTCCCACGAACAACAGCAGAAATCTGTAACGATACAGTAAGTTTGTCGAGCCTGAATTTGTCGGGGCTGGCAATCGTGATGCACGCATAAGGGGAATTGAGGGCGGAGAGGCAGGCGATATCCTGGATTCCATCAGAGTTTGCCGCGGCGCACGCGGAAGACGGCCGCAGCGCGGCAAATCATGGAAAAAACAGAGACAATAACGGGTTTCCAGGCGCTTCAACCTGCCGGCGTATGGGGTGTCATATGCTGCGCTTGCGTGCTGCCTAGGGTGGAAAGTGGTGGCGTAACAAAAAATTAACATCGCGGAGGTTGCGCCTTTAAATCGATTGGAATACGTTTTTACGGCATCGTTTCAGTGAGGGAGGACACTCATGAATTTTCGTAGCGTCGCGGCAGCTTTGGTCGCAAGCGTCGTATTGCCGTTGGGTGCGGTCAATGCAACAGAACTCGAAGTCACCCATTGGTGGACATCCGGCGGCGAGGCGGCCGCGGTCGCCGAATTCGCCAAGGCATTCAATGCCACCGGCAACAAGTGGATCGACGGGGCGATCGCCGGCGCCGGCAGCACCGCCCGGCCGATCATGATCAGCCGCATCACCGGTGGCGATCCGATGGGCGCGACACAGTTCAACCACGGACGCCAGGCGCAGGAACTGGTGGAGGCCGGCCTGATGCGCGATCTGACCGCGGTTGCCGAAGCGGGCAAGTGGAAAGAGGTCATCAAGCCCTCGAGCCTGCTCGACAGCTGCACCATCGACGGCAAGATCTATTGCGCCCCGATCAACATCCATTCCTGGCAGTGGCTGTGGCTGTCGAACGCCGCGTTCGAGAAGGCCGGTGTGCCGGTGCCGAAGGACTGGAACGAGTTCGCCGCCGCCGCGCCCAAGTTGCGTGAGGCTGGTCTGCAGCCACTCGCCCTCGGCGGTCAGGCCTGGCAGTCGGGCGGTCTGTTTGACACGCTCGTGCTCAATCTGGGCGGCAAGGAACTCTTCGAAGGGGTCTACGTCAAGAAGGATGCCGACTTGGCAGCCGGTCCGGACATGGCGAAGGTCTTCCAGGCTGCGGCCCAGGCGCGCGAAATGGCCGCCGGCAGCAATGTCCAGGACTGGAACCAGGCGACCAATCTCGTGATCACCGGCAAGGCCGGCGGTCAGGTCATGGGGGACTGGGCGCAAGGTGAGTTCCAGATCGCCGGCCAGGTCGCCGGCAAGGACTACAGCTGCCTGCCGGGTCTCGGCGTCAGCCCCTACATCACCACGGGCGGCGACGCCTTCTACTTCCCGGTGCTCGAGGATGAAGAGAAGTCGAAGGCGCAGGACGTTCTCGCCCAGGCCATGCTGGACCCGAAGACCCAGGTCGCCTTCAACCTCAAGAAAGGCTCTCTTCCGGTCCGCGGCGACGTCGATCTGTCGGCCGCCAACGATTGCATGAAGAAGGGGCTCGAAATCGTCGCCAAGGGCAATGCACTGACCAGCACCGACCAGGCGCTCTCCGCCGACAGCCAGAAGCAGAAGGAAGATCTGCTGACCGAGTTCTTCGCCAGCACGTCGATGAGCCCGGAAGCGGCCCAGGAACGCTTCGCCGACATCATCTCCTCGGCTGACTGAGACAGTCGACGGCATCCGGCCGGCATCGGTTCACGGTGCCGGCCGGGTGTTGCGACATCCTGGCCCCGCAAGATCCGCCGGCATCGGATGTTTACCCCGTTGCCTCGTGTCCTGCGATGACGCGCTCGAGGAGGAACCGAAATGACAGGTCATGCGCCTGCCAAACGCCCCAACCAGCTTTTCCGCAATCTCAATTCCAAGATTGCCTCCATCCCGATGATCCTGATCGCCGTCGGAATCTTCTTCGGAGGTTCGGTCTGGACCGTCTTCTATTCCTTCACCAACTCAAAGCTCCTGCCGCGCCTGTCCTTCGTCGGCTTCGACCAGTACGAGCGCCTGTGGAACACGTCGCGCTGGATCATCTCGATCCAGAACCTGGCAATCTACGGCATCCTCACGCTGATCTTCAGCCTGGTGATCGGTTTCCTGCTCGCCGCCCTGATGGACCAGAAGATCCGGTTCGAGAATGCCTTTCGCACCATCTTCCTCTATCCCTTCGCGCTGTCCTTCATCGTCACCGGCCTCGTCTGGCAGTGGATCCTCAATCCGGAATTCGGCATCCAGGGCATCGTCCGGTCGCTCGGCTGGGAGAGTTTCCGTTTCGACCCGCTCTATAATGCCGACATCGTCATTTACGGCATCCTGATCGCCGGCCTGTGGCAGGGGACAGGGCTCGTCATGTGTCTGATGCTCGCCGGCCTGCGCGGCATCGACGAGGATATCTGGAAGGCGGCACGCGTCGACGGCATCCCGATGTGGAGGACCTATCTCTTCATCGTCATCCCGATGATGCGCCCGGTCTTCATCACCACGCTGGTCATCATCGCCAGCGGCATCGTCAAGGTCTACGACCTCGTCGTCGCCCAGACGAGCGGCGGGCCGGGCAATGCCTCGGAAGTCCCGGCAAAATACGTCTACGACTATATGTTCCAGGCCCAGAACCTCGGGCAGGGCTTTGCCGCCTCGACCATGATGCTGCTCACCGTCGCCATCATCATCATTCCGTGGGCCTATCTCGAATTCGGAGGGAAGAAGCGTGGCTAACGTCTCGACACTCAACACGGTCGGCGCCGGCTTCGACGCGGTCGCGCCCGATGTCTCGGGCCCGCGCGGCCGCCGTCCGCGGCGCGCCATCTCAAGGCGCAACATCATGCTCTACGGCACGCTGTTCGTCGCGGCACTCTACTACCTGCTGCCGCTCTACGTGATGGTGGTGACGTCGCTGAAGGGCATGCCGGAAGTGCGCATGGGCAACATCTTCTCGCCGCCGATGGAGATCACCTTCGAGCCCTGGGTCAAGGCCTGGTCCGAGGCGTGCACCGGCTTGAATTGCGACGGCCTGTCGCGCGGTTTCTGGAATTCCGTGCGCATCCTCGTGCCGTCGGTGGTCGTGTCGATCTTCGTCGCCTCGGTCAGCGGCTATTCGCTCGCCAACTGGCGGTTCAAGGGCTCGGAACTGTTCTTCTCGATCCTCATCATCGGCGCCTTCATTCCCTATCAGGTGATGATCTATCCGGTGGTCATCGCGCTTCGCGAACTTGGCATCTACGGCACGCTCACGGGTCTGGTCATCGTCCATACCATCTTCGGCATGCCGATCCTGACGCTGCTGTTTCGCAACTACTTCTCGTCCTTGCCGGCCGAACTCTTCAAGGCGGCGCGCATCGATGGCGCGGGCTTCTGGCAGATCTACCTCAGGATCATGCTGCCCATGTCTCTGCCGATCTTCGTCGTCGCCATGATCATCCAGATCACCGGCATCTGGAACGACTTCCTGTTCGGTGTCGTCTTCACCCGGCCCGACACCTATCCGATGACGGTGCAGCTCAACAACATCGTCAACTCGGTTCAGGGCGTGAAGGAATACAACGTCAACATGGCGGCGACGCTGCTCACGGGGGCCGTTCCGCTCATCGTCTATTTCGTTTCCGGCCGGCTTTTTGTCCGCGGCATCGCCGCCGGCGCAGTGAAGGGTTAATTCATGTCCAACAGCGTATCCATCCGCGATCTGTCCCTGTCCTTCGGTGCGGTCAACGTGTTGAAAAACCTTGATCTCGAGGTCCGTGACGGTGAGTTTCTCGTTCTTCTCGGCTCGTCCGGCTGCGGCAAGTCCACACTTCTCAACTGCATCGCCGGCCTGCTCGAGCCGACCGACGGGCAGATCTTCATCAAGGACAAGAACGTCACCTGGGAAGAGCCGAAGGACCGCGGCATCGGCATGGTCTTCCAGTCCTACGCGCTCTATCCGCAGATGACGGTCGAGAAGAACCTGTCCTTCGGCCTGCGCGTCGCCAAGGTGCCGGACGACAAGATCCGCGAGAAGGTGGCACGTGCCGCCGAGATCCTGCAGATCGAGCCACTTCTGAAGCGCAAGCCGGCCGAGCTCTCCGGCGGCCAGCGCCAGCGCGTCGCCATCGGCCGGGCGCTGGTTCGCGACGTCGACGTCTTCCTGTTCGACGAACCGCTCTCCAACCTCGACGCCAAGCTGCGCTCCGAGCTGCGCGTCGAGATCAAGCGGCTGCATCATTCGCTGAAGAACACGATGATCTACGTCACCCATGACCAGATCGAGGCGCTGACGCTCGCCGACCGCATCGCCATCATGAAGAGCGGCGTGATCCAGCAGCTCGACGATCCCATGGTCATCTATAACCGGCCGAAGAACCTGTTCGTCGCCGGTTTCATCGGCTCGCCCTCGATGAACTTCCTGCGTGGCGAACTGGTCGAGCGGGCAAACGGCCTGGTCTTCACCACCAACGGCGTCGACTTCTTCCTCGACGGCTACGAGCCGGCCGGTCCGCTGACCGCGGGTAGCAAGGTCGTGCTCGGCATCCGCCCGGAACACGTGCTGATCGACGACGAGGTGCCGGCCGGCGCGGAGGCCCATGAGGCCGTGGTCGACATCGAGGAGCCGATGGGCGCCGACAACCTGCTGTGGCTGAAACACGCCGACCACGTCATGTCGGTCCGCACGTCGGGCACCCGCCGCTATCGCCCCGGCACGCGGCTCCGCCTCGGCTTCGACATGTCGGTCGCCTCGCTGTTCGATGCGGTGTCGGAGGAAAGGCTTTGATGGACACACGCAGTACGGCGGCAACCCCCTCTGGCCTGCCGGCCATCTCCCCCACAAGGGGGGAGATCGGCAGGACGGACGCGCCTTGCCTCCCGTCCCCTCTCGGGAACGCTCGGGTCGCCGACCGCGTTTGCCGCTCGCTCTACTGACGATCGTGAGAGGAGCGGCGCAAGCAACAAGGCGCCTCGGGAAACGAGGCGGCGACCGCATTTCGATCTCCCCCCTTGTGGGGGAGATGGCCGGCAGGCCAGAGGGGGCGCTCTTGCTCCGACATGAATGATCTGGATTGACCCATGACGAATGCTTCCGACACTCAGAGCAAGATCGACCTCTCCGGCGAATGGCGCCTGTCGACCGCCGAGGGCGAACACGGCGCGGCGATGACGCTGCCGGGCGATGTGCATTCGGCGCTGCAGGCCGCCGGCATCATTCCCGACCCCTATTTCGGCCGCAACGAGGAGGCGGTGCAGTGGGTGGCCGAACATGACTGGACGCTGGAACGGTCGTTCTTCCTCGATCACGCCGACGGAAGCTGGTACCTCGATATCGACTATCTCGACACGGTCGCCGTCGTCTTCGTCAACGACGTGCCGGTGCTCTCCGCCGATAACTGTTTCCGCCGCTACCGCCCGGACGTCTCGGCCGCGCTGCAGCCCGGCGAGAACACCATTCGCATCCTGCTGCATTCCTCGATCGCCGCCGGCGCCGAGCGCCAGGCGCGCCAGCCGTTCTACATTCCCTATTCGACCAACAATTCGCCGATCGCCAACGGCAACATGCTGCGCAAGCCGCAATGCCATTTCGGTTGGGACTGGAACATCGCTGTGGCGCCGCTCGGCCTCTACGGCACGATTGCGCTGAAGAAGCTCGATCCGGCCCGCATCGAGCATCTGGAGACCGAGCAGGTTCATCACGACGATGGTAGCGTCGACCTGCATGTCAAGCTCACCCTCCATGCCTTCGAGCCGAGCATCGTGCCGGTGCATTTCGAATTCGACGGGGTGCGCGAGCGGCTCGATTGCGGCATCCCCGCCGGCGAGACGGTGATCGCCCACGTCTTCCACATCGACAGGCCGCGCCTCTGGTGGCCGGCCGGCAGCGGCGAGCAGGCGCTCTACACGCTTTCCGCCGACATTCCGGGCGATGTGCTGACCCGCCAGATCGGCCTTCGCACCATTGCCCTCATCACCGACCCGGACGAGGCCGGTTCGCGCTTCGCCTTCAAGGTCAACGGCCGCGAGATCTTCTGCCGCGGCGCCAACTGGATCCCGGCCGACGCGCTCTTTTCCCGCACCAGCCTGGAAAAGACCGAGGACCTGCTGCAATCGGCCGTCGCCGCCCACATGAACATGATCCGCGTCTGGGGTGGCGGCTTCTACGAACAGGACTGGTTCTACGACCTCTGCGACCGGCTCGGCCTGATGGTCTGGCAGGACTTCATGTTCGCCTGCAACCTCTATCCCTGCACCGAGGATTTCCTGTCGAACGTCTCCCAGGAAGTCGACTATCAGGTCCGCCGACTGTCGTCCCATCCGTCCATCGCGCTGTGGTGCGGCGACAACGAACTGGTCGGCGCGCTCACCTGGTTCAAGGAAAGCCGCGACAACCGCGACCGTTACCTCGTCGCCTATGACCGGCTGAACCGGGTGATCGAGCAGGGGGTGAAGAAGGCCCATCGCCAGGGCATCTGGTGGCCATCGAGCCCGGCCTCCGGCTATCTCGACTATGGCGACGCCTGGCATGCCGACGGCTCCGGCGACATGCACTACTGGTCGGTCTGGCACGAGAATAAGAGTTTCGCTAATTACCGAACTATCAAACCGCGCTTCTGCTCGGAATTCGGTTTCCAGTCCTACACCTCGATGCCGGTGATCGAGACCTTCGCCGACAAGGGCGACATGAACATCGCCTCGCCGGTGATCGAGCTGCACCAGAAGAATGCCGGCGGCAACGAGCGGATCGCCGGCACCATGTTCCGCTATTTCCGCTTCCCCAGGGACTTTGCCAATTTCGTCTATCTCAGCCAGATCCAGCAGGGTCTCGCGATCGGCACGGCGGTCGACTACTGGCGGTCGCTGAAACCCCATTGCATGGGCACGCTCTACTGGCAGCTCAACGACACCTGGCCGGTCGCCTCCTGGTCGAGCCTCGACCATGGCGGCAGCTGGAAGGCGCTGCACTACTTGGCGCGGCGCTTCTTCCAGCCGGTCAATGTCGTCGCCATCCCGAACGAGGACGGAACGAGCATCGCCTTCTCCATGGTCAACGACACCCTGGAAGAGCTGACCGTCGACATGAACCTCTTTGCCGTCACCCTCGACGGCGAGCGCCTGCCGATCCGCACCGCCACCGGCACATGCCCGCCCGACCGCGCCGCGCCGCTTCTGACCCTCGACGAGACGGAAATCCCGGTCGACGCGCTGCTCGCCTGGAGCTTCATTGCCTCCAACGGCATGAGCGGCGAGGGGCATCTGGCGCTTCAGCCCTACAAGGCCCTGGAACTCGAGCCCTCCGGTCTGGAGACGAGCGTCGCTCCGCTCGCCGACGGAAGGTTCGAGATCACGGTCAGCGCCACCGGCCTCGCGCTCTTTGTCATGCTCGAGGCGGACTGCCCGGGCCGCTATTCCGACAACGCCTTCGATCTTCATGCCGGCATGAGCCGCCGCGTCACCTTTACCCCGACCACGCCTCTCGTCGATGGCCGGGTCCCGCAGTTTCGAACCTACGATCTCCAGAGCTGCCAGCAACTCGGCTGAGGTGATCGCCAGACAAGATAGGACGTCACGGCGGACCCACCGCCCGACGTCCGAGAACAGGAGGAATGAACCCATGTCCAATTTCGGTTTCCAGCTTTACAGCGCCCGCAATTTCCAGCCCTTTACCAATATCTATCCGCTGCTTTCCGAAGCCGGCTACACCCATGTCGAAGGCTACGGCGCCATGTATGCCGCCCTCGACGACGCGGGCCTCAATGCGATGCGCGCCGATCTCGACCGCAACGGGCTGACCATGCCGACCGGCCACTTCGGTCTCGACCTGCTGGAGGGCGATCCGATGCGCGCCCTGAAGATCGCCAGGCTGCTCGGCATCGAGGCGGTCTATTGCCCCTATCTCTTGCCCGACATGCGCCCGAAGGATGCCAGCAGCTGGTTCTCCTTCGGCCAGCGCCTGCAGGAAGTCGGCAAGCCGCTGCGTGATGCGGGGCTGACCTTCGGCTGGCACAACCACGACTTCGAATTCGCCACGCTGGAGGACGGCTCGACGCCGCAGGAGCAGATCTTTGCCGGCGGGCCCGAACTCGCCTGGGAGGCCGACATCGCCTGGATCATCCGTGGCGCGGCCGATCCCTTCGCCTGGATCGAAAGCTACGGCAAGCGCATCACCGCCGTTCATGTCAAGGACATCGCGCCTCCCGGCACCAATACCGACGAGGACGGCTGGGCCGACGTCGGGCAGGGGACCGTGCCGTGGAAGGATCTGATCGCCGCGCTCAAGGCCTATGGCGTGCGCCACTACATCCTCGAACACGACAATCCGAAGGATGTGGGCCGCCTCATCAAGCGCTCCATCGCCGCCTTCAACACCTACTGATCTCCCACGGCATTTCACCCAATCAGGACATAATCCATGGCACGCGAACTCGGCGTCGGCATCATCGGATGCGGCAATATCTCGACCACCTACTTCTCGCTCGCACCGCTCTTCAAAGGGCTGAAGGTGCTGGCCTGCTCCGACCTCAACATGAACGCCGCCGAGCTTCGCGCCGAGGAATACGGCGTGAAGGCACAGACGATCGAAGACCTGCTCGCCAATGACGAACTCGACATCATCGTCAACCTGACCATCCCGGACGCGCATTATGCCGTGTCGAAACGGATTCTCGAGGCCGGCAAGCACGTCTATTCGGAAAAGCCGCTGGTCTTGAGCCTGGAGGAGGGCGAGAACCTTCGCCGCGTCGCCAGCGGCAAGGGGCTATCCGTCGGTTGCGCGCCCGACACCTTCCTCGGCGGTGCCCACCAGCTGGCCCGCGCCCATATCGACAAGGGCGGCATCGGCCGGATCACCTCGGGCACCTGCCACGTCCTGAGTCCCGGCATGGAGATGTGGCATCCGAACCCGGACTTCTTCTTCCTGCCCGGCGGCGGCCCGATCCTCGATCTCGGCCCTTACTACATCGCCAATCTGGTCAACCTGATCGGTCCGGTGAAGCGGGTCGCCGCCTTGACGTCGATGGCCAGCGAAACCCGCACCATCACCAGCCAGCCGCGTGCCGGCGAGGTCATTCCGGTGAAGACGCCGACCAACGTCCATGCGCTCCTCGAATTCCAGAACGGCGCGACGGTCACGCTCTCGGCCAGCTGGGATGTCTGGTCGCATCGCCACGCCAACATGGAACTCTACGGTACCGAAGGCTCGCTCTACGTGCCCGACCCCAATTTCTTCGGCGGTCTCGTCGAGGCTTCCGGCCGGGACAAGGACATCAAGCCGCTGGAGAACTGGGACCACCCGTTCGGCGTCAACAACCAGGACCACACCAACGGCCCCCGCGCCAACTACCGCACGGCCGGCCTCGCCGACATGGCGGTCGCCATCCTCGAAGGCCGCGACGCCCGCTGCTCGCTCGACCGCGTCCTGCACGGCGTCGACGTCATGACGGCGATCCTCGAATCCGGCGAGACGGGCCAGTTCGTCACGCTCTCCACCACCTGCACCCAGCCGGCCGCGCTGGGCATCGAGGAGGCGCGGGCTTTGCTCAGGTAAGTGTATGCTTCGGCCTCTAACCGGCCCTGGATCGGGCTTGAATGGTCTGGAAAAGACTGCGGCTGTGCCCCGGACCGGCCCATCTGCCTGCGGCCCCCTCAACCGGTCCTTCGGACCACCTTCTCCCCGATGGGGAGAAGAGGGGCCGCGACGTCGGAGGTTCTCCTCTCCCCACCGGGGAGTGGCGCGTAGCGCCGGGTGAGGGGGCGGCAGGCACGACGGTCGACAGGTGCGCCGCTGCCGCCGCGCAAGGAGACTGTCGACGAGGGCAGGGGACGGCCATGAGAGAGCCCCGCCCCCTTGTGGGGAGGGGTTGGGGAGGGGTAGTCCTTCCTCGACAACAGCATGGGAGAGACGCATGACTTACACCCCCGCCGAAGACCGCTACGAGCGGATGACCTACAACCGCTGCGGCAAGAGCGGCCTCAAGCTGCCGGCGATCTCGCTGGGGCTCTGGCACAATTTCGGCAACGACACGCCGCATGCCCTGAAGCAGTCGATCGTCCGCAAGGCCTTCGACCTCGGCGTGACCCATTTCGACCTCGCCAACAATTACGGCCCGCCCGGCGGTGCAGCCGAAACCGCCTTCGGCGCGATCCTGAAGACCGATTTGGCCGGCCATCGCGACGAACTCATCATCTCGTCCAAGGCCGGCTACGGCATGTGGCCCGGTCCCTATGGCGAATGGGGCAGCCGCAAATACCTGATCGCGTCGTGCGACCAGAGCCTCAGGCGTTTGGGCCTCGACTATGTCGACATCTTCTATTCCCACCGCTTCGATCCCGACACGCCGCTCGAGGAGACCTGCGGCGCGCTCGACCATATCGTCCGGTCGGGCAGGGCGCTCTATGTCGGCCTCTCCTCCTACAACTCGAAGCGCACCCGCGAGGCGGTCGAGATCCTGAAGGGCCTCGGCACGCCCTGCCTGATCCACCAGCCGAGCTATTCGATGATCAACCGCTGGATCGAGGAGGACGGCCTGATCGACACGCTGGAGGAACTCGGCATCGGCTCGATCGTCTTCTCGCCGCTCGCCCAGGGCATGCTGACCTCCAAATATCTCGGCGGCATTCCCGACGAGAGCCGGGCGGCGCAGGACAAGTCGCTCAACCGCGATTTCCTCAACGAGCGCAATGTCGAGAACATCCGCAAGCTGAACGCCATCGCCGAGCGGCGCGGCCAGACGCTCGCCCAGATGGCGCTCGCCTGGGTCTTGCGCGGCGATCGCATCACCACGGCGCTGATCGGCGCATCGAAGCCGTCCCAGGTCGAGGACTGCGTCAAGGCGCTGGAGAAACGCGATTTCACCGCGGACGAACTGGCCGAGATCGACACTTATGCGAAGGATGCCGACATCAACCTCTGGGCCGCCTCGGCGGAACGCAAGGGGCCGGCCCGGAAGACGAAGTGAGCGCTGGAATTCGGGTTTACCCCCTCTGGCCTGCCGGCCATCTCCCCCACAAGGGGGGAGAGAGGCCCTGGCAGACCGCGCGACTTCCGCTGGCAGGGAGTTGTGCCGTTCCGAGCACGGAGGATACGACGGTAGCGGATCGTCTCCCCCCTTGTGGGGGAGATGTCGGCGTAGCCGACAGAGGGGGTTTCCCAAAACACGGAGGAGAGACACAGCATGATCCACAACCCCATCCTGCCGGGCTTCAACCCGGACCCGTCGATCGTCCGGGTCGGCGACGATTACTACATCGCCACCTCCACCTTCGAGTGGTATCCGGGCGTGCAGATCCATCACTCGCGCGACCTCGTCAACTGGACGCTCGTGCGCCGGCCGCTGGAGCGGAAGTCGCAGCTCGACATGCGCGGCAATCCCGACAGCTGCGGTGTCTGGGCGCCGTGCCTGTCTTATGCCGACAGCCAGTTCTTTCTCGTCTATACCGACGTCAAGCGCTTCGACGGCAACTTCAAGGACGCGCACAACTACATCGTCACCGCCCCGTCGATCGACGCCGGATGGTCCGATCCGGTCTATGTCAACTCCTCCGGCTTCGACCCTTCGCTGTTCCACGATGACGACGGCCGCAAATGGTTCCTCAACATGCAGTGGAACCACCGCACCGAGAGCTATGGCGGCTCGCCCAAGCATCCCGCCTTCGACGGCATCCTGCTGCAGGAATGGGATCCGGCGAGCCGCAAGCTGACCGGCCCGATCAAGAACATCTTCCCCGGCAGCCCGCTCGGTCTGGTCGAGGGACCACATCTGTTCAAGAGGAACGGTTGGTATTACCTGACCACCGCCGAGGGCGGCACCGGCTACGGCCATGCCGTGACCATGTCGCGGTCGCGGACGATCGAGGGCCCTTACGAGATGCATCCGGACACGCATCTGATCACCTCGAAGGATCATCCGGAGGCCGCACTCCAGCGCGCCGGCCATGGGCAATATGTCGAGACGCCCGAGGGCGAGGTCTATCACACCCATCTCTGCGGTCGACCGCTGCAGCCCAAACGGCGCTGCACGCTGGGGCGCGAAACGGCACTGCAGAAATGCGTATGGAAGGACGACGGCTGGCTCTATCTCGAAAGCGGCGCCCCGGTCCCGGCTGTCGAAGTCATGCCGCCGAAGCCGGTGGAGCGCATCGAACGGCCCGAGACCATCCGGCGAGATTTCGACGATGCGGCCCTGCCGCCCGAGTTCCAGTGGCTGCGCACGCCCGAGCCCGACCGCCTGTTCTCGCTTGCGGCCCATCCGGGTCACCTGCGGCTCTTTGGCCGCGAAAGCCTCGGTTCCTGGTTCGAGCAGTCCCTGGTGGCGCGCCGGCAGGAAGATCATCGCTTTCGCGCCGAGACCCGTGTGGACTTCACGCCGGACACCTACCAGCAGGTCGCAGGCCTCAGCCACTACTACAATCGCCACAAGCTGCATGCGCTCGGCGTGACCCTGCATGAGAAGCTCGGCCGCGTCGTGACCATCCTCTCCTGCGCCGGCGATTATCCCGATAGCCGGCTAAGCTTCCCCTCAGGTCACGGCGTGAGCCTGCCCGATGGCCCGGTCGATCTCGCCATGGAGGTGTCCGACAACGACCTCCAGTTCTTCTGGCGGCCGGCTGTCGGCGGCACGGGCGAGGGGGACGGAGAGGCCGCCTGGCAGCCGATCGGTCCTGTGCTCGACGCCGGCGTGATCTCCGACGAAGGCGGCCGCGGCGAGCACGGCTCGTTCACCGGCGCCTTTGCCGGCATGTTCGCCTTCGACACCAGCGGGAGGGCGAAAGCCGCGGATTTCGACCATTTCACCTATCGCCGGCGCTGAGCCTGGCCGACGCCACCTTCTCCCCATCGAGGGCATGGCAATGCTACCCTCAGATCTCGCAGATGAGGGGGCCGGGTGCGTGCTCCCTCTTCTCCCCAGCGGGGAGAAAATGCCCGAAGGGAAGATGAGGGGGCCCCATTCCGAGGTTGTATTGCCGCTGAGTGGCTGCGCTCCCCCTCATCCGGCGCTTCGCGCCACCTTCTCCCCGCTGGGGAGAAGAGGAGTTCGCCAGGCTCACCCCAGCCGCTCGGCGTGCCACTTCAAATGATCGTCCATGAAGGTCGAGATGAAGTAGTAGGAATGGTCGTAGCGCTCGTGGATCCGGAGCGTCAGGCCGATGTCGGTGCCGTTGATCGCCTCCTCGAACAGCCAGGGCTTCAGGCCCGTTTCCAGAAAGCTGTCGGCCTTGCCCTGGTCGATCAGGAATTCGGGGAAGCGGGCGCCGTCCTCGACCAGCGCACAGGCATCGTACTCCCGCCATTTCGCCCGGTCGGCGCCGATATATTTCTCGAATGCGTCCTGCGTCCAGTCGGCGGTCATCGGATTGACGATCGGCGCAAAGGCCGAGCAGCTCTTGAAGCGGTCGGGGTTCTTGAGCGCGATGGTCATCGCCCCGTGGCCGCCCATCGAATGGCCGAAAATGCCCTGCCGGTCCATGTCGACGCGGAAATGCTCGCCCACCAGCGCCGGCAGTTCTTCCGTGACATAGGAATACATCTGGAAGTGCTCGCCCCAAGGGCTTTCGGTGGCGTCGAGATACATGCCCGCACCCTTGCCCATCTTCCAGTTGGTCAGTTCATCCGGCACGTCCGTGCCGCGCGGGCTGGTGTCGGGGCAGACGATGATGAGCCCGAGTTCGGCGGCCATACGGCGATATTCGCCCTTTTCCATAACATTGGCATGGCTGCAGGTCAGGCCCGACAGATACCACAGCACCGGCCGACGCTCGGCGATGGCCTGCGGCGGAACGAACACGGCAAAGGTCATTTCGCATTTGGTCGTCTGCGATTCGTGGGAAAACACGCCCTGCATGCCGCCGAAAGCGGTGTTCTGGGAGAGTATCTTCATCGAGAAAACGTCCTTTTAGCTAGCCGGCTAACGACACTGCGCCGTTGACGGCGGCAGCGATGAGCACGGTATTGAAGAAATAGGAGACGATCGAGTGCATGAGGTTGATCCGTCGCATCGCGGTCGAGGTGATGGCGGTGTCGGAGGTCTGCGCGGTCATGCCGATGACGAAGGCGAAATAGAGGAAGTCGTAGCCGCATGGAGCATCGGTACCGGGGAATTCGAGCCCGCCGCGATTGCCGTCGCGCTCTTCCGTGCTGTCGGGCCTCCAATAGAGGTGGGCATAGTGAATGGCGGTCATCGTGTGGATCGTCAGCCAGCCGCCGATCACGGAGGCAAAGGCGAGTGCCAGTTCAAGCCCGCTGCCGCCCGAGGTCCGGTTGAGTGCGAGAAACAGCGACACCACCGCCACGATCACCGTGGCGAGCGTGACCAGGAGGATCACCGGCGCCGGCTCGTCGGCTTCCTCCGCATTGTCCCTGAGATAGTCCGCGCTCAGTTGCGGCAGGCGAACGCCGATCAGCACCAGATAGGCGAGGAAGAAGGCCACGGCCCCGGCTTCGATCACGAGACGTGGCTTCATCAGGCCCGTGGCTGTGACGGCAATCGCCGCGGCGGCGAGGCCGGCGAAGAAGGGACCGTGTCGGTGGGCGATCAGGGGTTGGAAAATACTGGCCATTGTCCGGTCCCAGGGTGCGCCACGGCGGCAGGAATACCGGACCGACTAGCACGCCTTCGCCCGCCGGCAAAGGCGGTCGAGCGTTTCGAGGAAGGAAGAGCGGTCACGCGGCGAAAAGGCGGCATTGTAGCCCTTGCTTTCGCCGGTCTCGCGCAGATGCGCGCCGAGGTCGCGCATGGCGGTCGCCATGCCGATATTGGCCGTGTCGAACACCCGGCCGGTCGGCCCGGTGACGAAGGCGCCGGCGGCAACGCAGCGGCCGGCCAGCGGCACGTCGGCCGTCACCACGATGTCGCCGGCACCGGCGCGCTCGGCGATCCAGTCGTCTGCGGCGTCAAAGCCGTTAGACACTATGACGTTCTTCACCATCGGATCGCGCGACGGCCTCAAGCCCGAATTGGCGACGAAGGTCACCTCGAGGCCGTGGCGTTCCGCGACTTTCAGGATTTCCGGCTTGACCGGACAGGCATCGGCATCGACGTAGATCACTGAGGTTTTCAATCCTTCACTCCGCCGAGGCCCAATAGCCTCGGACTAGTCCCGCGTCCAGATCTCTCCGGTCACCTTTTCCGAGCCGCCATAGGTCCACACGCCCTGCCAGGTGCCGTCCGGCTGCTCGAAATACATGGCGATGCCGAAATTGTCCTCCGCCACATAACCGACGGAAATGGCGGTGTCGTCGTCGCTCGCTGGACCGATTTCGAAGCGGTCCTCGCCGACGAACTTGGCGCCGAGCCCGGTGCCGATCGATTCCTTGCCGCCGATGTCCCACACGACGATATAGGTCTCGCCCCGGCGGCTGACTTCGACGGTGCCGGTGTATTCCTGGCCGCTGTCCGGATTCCGGCCGACAAGCGAATAGCTTCCGGTCGGATCGGCTGCGGCCATGCCCGGCAGAGCAAGCATGGCAATGGCAGTCAATGCGTATTTGATCGACATATGGTTCCCCCCAATGGCTCGCGGAGTGGCTGCTCCGAGCCGCCGCAATCTAGCACGTTTCCCGGCATCTGCAGGGGGAGGGGGCCAACGGCCGCCCTGACTATTTCAGGACGGCCGCGGGCATGGGAATCAATAGACCACCACGCCGCGGATACTCTCACCCTTGTGCATCATGTCGAAGCCCTTGTTGATGTCGGTGAGCGGCATGGTGTGGGTGATCATCGGGTCGATCAGGATCTTGCCCTGCATGTACCAGTCGACGATCTTCGGCACGTCGGTGCGGCCGCGTGCGCCGCCGAATGCCGTGCCCATCCAGTTGCGGCCGG